>Ga0164293_10000263_pt1 | contig 39768 bp, 56 predicted proteins | sample GEODES118metaG_FD_111487 | JGI IMG/M metagenome (GOLD analysis project Ga0164293, IMG submission 111487) | Eutrophic lake water microbial communities from Lake Mendota, Wisconsin, USA - GEODES118 metaG | ecosystem: Environmental > Aquatic > Freshwater > Lake | place: USA: Lake Mendota...
AAGGCATTCTTTGGAGCACCAAAAGAAGAAAAGAAGTCTAACTTAGTACTTCCGAAACGATATACGAAAGGTTAACAAATGGCATTAGGCAAAGCAGGAAGCAGCCTTACTCAAGAACTTAATCGTCTTGCTGGCATAACCAATGTGGCGAACTATAAAGATGAACAAGGCGCTGCTAATGCCTGGGCTGGCACTACTGGTTTAGCTACAGTAGGAGCACTTAACATTAAGGTATCGGCTGCTAGGACTAGGGACAAGTTCAAAGATATTGATGGTGTATGTAATGAACTCGCTGGAACAACTGGACTAGCAGCACCTGCTGCGCTAAGGAGCATAGACGCATAATGCCTACTCTAACTAACATGATTGATGAAACACTTATCAATCTAGCAGGATACACATTTCAGCAAGACCGCAGTACTTATCTTGCCTCAGCAATTACAACTACAACATCATCAAGTGCTTCCCCTTTGATTATGACTCTAGGTTCAACTGATTCAGTTGGTAAGGGTATTGTTGAAATTGAAGAAGAACTACTATGGGTAGATAACTACGACCGCATTTCTAATACAGCAACCGTAGCACCTTATGGTCGTGGCTATCTTGGCACAACAGCAGCAACACATGCTGTCGATACAAAGGTAACTATCTCCCCTACCTTCCCACGCCACAGCATCAAGCGTGCCATCAATGATACTATTCGTTCACTAGGTGCCAATATCTTTGCTGTGAAATCAACAACCTTTACGTTTAATTCTGCAGTGTCAACCTACGCATTTGCAAATTTAGATATAAAAAACATCCTGACTATCTCATGGCAAGAGATTGGCCCTTCAAAGGAATGGCGTCCAATTCGCCGTTGGGACTGGGACCCTGCCGCTAATCCAGAAGCATTCGGTTATACATCTGGAACTGACCAAGTTCAAACAGTGACACTAGGTGAGGCTCCTATTTCAGGTCGTACAGTAAAGGTTGTTTATGCAACTGACCCAAAACCATTTACAACCAATGCTCAAGATTACGCAGTTCAGACTGGCCTGCCAGAATCCACACGGGACGTGGTAATTCTTGGTGCAGCTTATCGTCTACTATCATTCTTAGACCCAGCACGTGCTGCTCAAGTTAGCCCACAAGCTGATGAGACAGATAGCAAGCGCCCATATGGCGCATCACAGTCTGCCACTAAACAACTGTATGCACTTTACTCACAGCGCTTGAATGAAGAAACAAAAGCACAACAACAAAATTATCCTCCTAAAGTCCACTACTCCCGCCGATAAGGACCAGCAATGACAACTAGAAAATACTCGTCCCGCTCACAGCAAACTACCCTCAGTGGTGCTTTGACTTCTAGCGCAACAACAACAACTGTTGTATCAGGTTCGGCTCTTGTTGGTGGTGTAACCATCTCAGCAGGCGAACTCTTTACAGTTGTCATCGACCCAGATACAGCCCTTGAAGAAATTGTAGATGTCAGTGCCATCTCTGGCAATACACTTACAATTGTTCGTGGCATTGATGGCTCAACTGGTGTAGCCCACTCTGCTGGTGCTATTGTTCGGCATATGGCAATTGGTCGTGATTACCGCGAAGCCAATACCCACATCGAGGCAACAACAGGACACGGCGCTACTGGCGCTGTAGTTGGTACAACCAACACTCAAACTTTAACTAACAAGACTTTAACTAGCCCAACCATTACTGGCACTGGTGCTATCGCAGGAACCTTTACTGGTAACTTGACAGGTAACGTAACTGGAACTGTATCTGGTAATGCTGGCACAGTAACTAACGGTGTCTATACAACCGACACAGGCACAGTCACTTCTACAATGATTGCTGATGGCACTATTGTAAATGCTGATATTAATGCTAGTGCTGCAATTGACAAGACCAAAATTAGTGGAACTGCTGTAACTGTAGCCGATACTGGCACAGTGACAAGCACAATGATTCTTGATGGCACTATCCTTAATGCTGACATTAATGCATCAGCAGCCATTGATAAGACAAAGATTTCAGGTACTGCTGTCACCGCTGGTGATACAGGTACTGTTACTAGCACAATGATTGCTAACGATACAATCGTTAATGCAGATATTAACTCTGCCGCAGCAATTGCTTACAGCAAGTTAAACCTTGCTGGTTCTATTACCTCATCAGATATTGTAGACGCAACTATAGTTAACGCTGACATATCAGCAACTGCTGCTATTGCTAAGACTAAGTTAGACCTTGGTGGAACAATTACATCTGCTGACTTAGTTGATGGAACTATTGTTAACTCAGACATTAATGCTTCTGCTGCTATTGCTCTTAGCAAGTTGGCGACCGACCCACTGGCTCGCGCTAATCACACTGGTACACAGACAGCATCTACTATCTCAGACTTTGACACACAGGTTCGTACTTCTAAGGTGACTGACCTTGCCGCACCTACTGGTTCATTCTCAATGAATAGTCAGAAGATTACATCTCTTGCTACACCAACTACAGGCACAGATGCTTCTACTAAGGATTATGTAGATGCTCAGATTACTGCTCTTGTTGGTGGTGCCCCAGGCACACTTGATACTCTTAAAGAAATTGCTGATGCAATCTCTAGCGGTGGTTCATTTGAATCAACAGTAGTGCTTAAGTCTGGTTCAACTATGACTGGTGCTCTCACCTTGTCAGGTGCTCCAACTGTTGACCTACACGCTGCTACTAAAGCGTATGTAGATACCGTTGCTGGTTCTGCCACTGCCGCTGCAGCAAGTGCAACTGCTGCTGCTGCTTCATATGATTCTTTTGATGACCGTTACTTAGGTGCTAAGTCATCTGCTCCATCTGTAGACAATGACGGCAACACTCTTGGTGTTGGCGCTATCTACTGGAACTCAGTAACCAACCAGATGTTTGCTTGGACAGGTTCTGCGTGGGGTTCTATTTCGTCAACTGCAGACATCTATCGCTTCCGCTTTACGGCAGCAGGTGGAGAAACTTCTGAGTCAGGTATTGATGATAATGGTTTAACTCTTGCCTACATTCCTGGTAAGGAGCAAGTATATCTAAACGGTGTATTGCTATCTCGCACATCAGATTATGTTGCTACTAACGGAACTTCTATTGCTTCTTTAGCAGCATTAACTTCTGGAGATATTCTAGAAGTTATTACCTTCACAGCATTTGAACTAGCAGACTCAATTGCTCGTTCATTGTTTGACACTAAGGGTGACATTCTTGTCGCTACATCTGCTGACACACCAGGCAAAATTACTGTTGGAACAGATGGACAATATTTACAGGCTGACTCAAGCACTGCTACTGGACTTACTTGGTCAACAGTATCTGGCTACTCAGCCCCAACACTAGGCTCAACATCTATTGCATCAGGTGCTACTGTTTCAAATGTTGCTGGGTTGACTATTAACTCAACTACAATTCCAACAAGCAAGACTCTTGTTGATACAGATTCTAGCCAGACATTAACTAATAAAACTTTAACTGGTCCAGTAATAAATTTAGTAACTAGCGCACAAACTGCTTCATACACATTAGTTCTTGCAGATTCAAGTGATTTAGTTGAAATATCTAATGCTTCGGCAAACAACTTAACAGTTCCATTAAACTCATCAGTTGCATTTCCAGTAGGTACTCAAATCAATATTCTTCAAACTGGCGCTGGACAAACAACAATTGTAGCAACTGGTGGAGTTACAATTAACGGAACTCCTGGACTTAAACTAAGAGCACAATGGTCAGCAGCAACTTTAATTAAACGTGCTACTGATACTTGGGTTGCTGTTGGCGATTTGAGCGCGTAATGTCAATACTAGGAATCTTTGCTTCTGAAAATGGTGGATTGCCTACTGCTCCTACAATTGGTACAGCAACATCAGGTAACGCAAGTGCCACTGTAACTTATACAGCATCTACTTATACTGGTAAAGGTGCTGCTACTTACACAGCAACCTCGTCTCCTGGTGGGCTTACTGGCACTGGCGCTTCGCCAATTACGGTATCTGGTTTAACTAATGGAACTGCTTATACTTTTACAGTTAAGGCAACTTCTACAAGTGGTCAGACATCTGCTAATTCAGCAGCGTCTAACAGCATTACGCCTTCAAGCAAGGCTTCAACTGTTGAATACCTAGTTATTGCTGGTGGTGGCGGTTCTACTGGAACTAACGGTGGCAACGGCGCTGGTGGAGGTGGTGGAGCAGGTGGTTATAGAACTGCTACTGGACTTGCCGTTACAACAGGAGTTGCTTACACAGTAACTATTGGTGGCGGTGGAGCAGGTGGTGGCACTGAAGGCAGTAATGGTCAAAACTCTGTATTCTCTAGCATAACTTCTACTGGTGGTGGTACTGGAAGAGGCTACTCAAATTTCAGCAATGCTGATGGTGGCTGTGGTGGTGGTGGTGGTTTGCGTGATGGTTTTGGTACAACTGCAACCCGCCCTGCTGGAACTGGTAGCCAAGGCGGTAATGGTGGTGCGGCAACATCATTGGGCGCAGGTGCAGGTGGAGCAGGCGGCGGCGGTGGCGGTGCAAGTGCTAACGGTACTGCGGCATCTGGATTAACTTCTGGCGCGGGTGGTGCGGGAAGTTCATCTTCTATTGATGGAAGCGCAACAGTTCGCGCAGGCGGCGGCGGTGGTATAAATAGCAATGGTGGTAGCCCTGGCGCTGGTGGTTCTGGCGGTGGTGGTAGCAATGGCAGTAATGGCACTACTAATACTGGTAGTGGCGGTGGTGCTGCAAGTGCCACAGGCGGTAACGGTGGTTCAGGTATTGTAATTATTAGATACCCAGATACTCTTGATGCTGCTGCATCTACAACTGGTTCACCTACTGTTACAACTGGTGGTGGGTATCGTGTTTACAAATGGACTGGAAGCGGGAGTATCACTTTCTAATGACATGCTTTATAAAATTAAACAAAAATAATATTAACAAACAACTTGAGGTGGTTAAATGACTAAAGCCCGTGACATAGCAAATGTTGGAACTACCCTAGCAACTGTATCTACTACAGAGTTAGGCTATCTTGATGGCGTAACTTCTGCTATTCAAACTCAAATTAATACTAAGGCTGCTGATTCAGGCAATGCAACTCAGGCTGGTACAGAAACCCTTACTAATAAAACTTTGACTTCGCCAACTATCAACGACCCTAAGTTAAACTTAACTCTTAATGCTCAGACAGGAACAACATATACATTTGTTCTTGCTGACAATGGTAAGTTAGTTACAGCATCTAATGCTTCTGCTCAGACTTACTCTATTCCAACTAACGCATCTGTTGCGTTCCCAGTTGGAACACAGATTAACTTAATTCAGATTGGTGCTGGTCAGGTTACAGTTTCAGCAACAACACCTGGCACAACGACTGTTCTTTCAAATGGTGCAACTGCAGCAGGTCCAAAGTGTCGTGGTCAATACTCATCTTTGACAGCAATTAAAGTCGCAACAGATTCTTGGTATGTGGTAGGAGATATTGCCTGATGCCTATTCTTGGAACTATTGTTTCTAGTATTCAAAAATCTAAAGCATTCTCTGCTACTGGTGGAACAACCGTTACAAGCGGTGGTTTCAAATATCACACCTTTACTGCAAGCGGAACTTTTGCCGTAACAGGTTCTAAGACTGTTGAAGTCTTAGTTGTTGCAGGTGGTGGCGGTGGTGGAAAATTCCAGAACGGCGGCGGCGGCGCTGGTGGAGTTTGTTACCATTCTGGCAAATCAGTAACTACAAATAATTACACAGTAACTGTTGGCGGTGGTGGCACAGGTGCAATAGATGCTTCAATTGGTTCAAATGGTAGCAACTCGGTTATGGATACTATTACTGCTAATGGTGGTGGTCGAGGTGGTAACCGTTCGGCAGGTGAGAACAACAGTTCTGCTGGTGGCTCTGGTGGTGGCGGTGGTTACGGTGGTGGTACTACTACAAACGGTGGCGCTGGAAACCAAGGTGCAAGTGGCGGAGCAACTGGTTATGGCAATGCTGGCGGTAATGGTTACTTCAATGAGTTTGTTGGTGGTGGAATGGCAGGTGGCGGTGGCGCGGGTGCGGCAGGTGCCACAGCAACCACTATGAATGGAACTGCTGGTGGTATTGGATTAAATACTTGGAGTACTTGGGCAACTGCAACTTCAACTGGCGCTAGTGGATACTACGCTGGTGGTGGCGGTGCTGGCGCTAATGGAACTGGTGCTGGTCAAGCAGGTGGCACAGGTGGTGGTGGCACAGGTGGTGGAACAAGTGCATCGGTTGCTGGTACTACAAACACAGGTGGTGGCGGTGGTGGTGGTGGAAACTCTGGTGGTTCTAACCAAAACGGTGCAACTGGTGGTTCAGGAATTGTAATTGTTAGATACGCGGCTTAAGGGAGAATGATGATGGCACACTTTGCAAAACTAGATGAGAACAATGTAGTCACACAAGTAATTGTTGTGGCTAATGAAGAACTACTTCTTGATGGAGTAGAGAATGAAGATAAAGGTATTGCGTTTTGCAAGTCTTTACTAGGCGAGGATACTCGCTGGGTACAAACATCTTACAATGCAACATTCCGCAAGAATTATGCTGGCATTGATTATACATATGACTCAGTTGCTGACCATTTCTTTGCACCTCAGCCTTATCCATCTTGGACATTAGATGCTGACGCTAAGTGGCAAGCACCAGTTCCTTATCCAACAGATGAGAAGCCTTATGTTTGGAATGAAGAAACATTATCTTGGACTGAGTTAGTACTACCAACCGAATAATTAAGGAGCCATAGTGGCAAGAGACCTGACCGAAGGTAGAGCCAACAGAGCCATTGCGGTTGATGTTGGTGTAGTTTCTACCACTAACACTTGGCAGAATACTGACATTGCCTATGACGTAGCCATAGGTGGACTTCCCTTTATCTATGCTATCAACGATGCTCGTCCTTATATCCGTCAGACTGCGCCCTTTCGCAAAGACCAGTTTGACAATGGGCAAGAGCCAGGCGAGCAATCACTAACTGGTTGGTGGATTCGTAGTCAAGCTTCATTCCACTCAGGCACTGGCATTAAGTTTTACGACCCAGCACAGACAGACGAAGTCGGACACTACCGATTTGCTGACAGCAAAGGCTTAGATGTTTGGACTAAAGGACAGGTTACATTACTAAAGTCTTGTACTTCAGGACACGTAACAACTGGCCCTATCGCATCTAATGGTGTAACTCAACAGCATATGCGCTCTATTAAGTGGAGCACATTTACTGGTGCTCTGCTACATGATGAATATGATGTGGACAAGATTAAGGTTACCGACCCAAGTAATCCAGTTCACTTTATTGATTACAATTCAGGCGCTGACTCACCTGTGTATGCTATCTGTGATGATGGAACTTTTGCTTATTGGATTACCAATACATCCACTAAAAAAACTGTATACAAGAAAGCATTAACTTTAACTTCTGCTGATGCTGATACTAAAATGTTTGATGAAATTGGTACAGTATCAAGTGCTGCTATGGAGTATGTAAAAGATAGAATTGTTTTATGTGCTGATAATAAAGTATACGAATTTGCTACATCAGCGACAGCTATGCCGACTGCTGTGTATACTAATCCAACCACAACGCACGTGTACACATCTGTTGCTGCCTCAGGTCCTGCGATTTATATTGCTGGTTATAATGGTAGCCAGTCAACTATTCAAAAGTTTACACTTACAACTTCAACTGGCGCAATGCCTACTTTGACTTCTGCCATTACGGCAGCAGAACTTCCAGTTGGTGAAATCGTACATAAGATTTATTACTATCTTGGATATATGATGATTGGTACTAACAAGGGTGTTCGTGCTGCTGCCGTATCTGACCAAGATGGTTCGCTTAACTATGGCCCACTAATTGTGGAAACCACTCAACCTGTTTATGACTTTGCTGCCCGTGACCGCTTTATATGGGCCACTACATCTGTTGCTGGTGAGCCAGGGTTGACACGTATTGACCTTGGTAATGAATTAGAAACATTACGCTTTGCTTATGCTAATGATATTTATTACGATGGAGTAACTGGTCACGTTACAACTGCTGTTTGTTTCGATGGCAACACTGACCCAACCACAACTGACCGCCTTATGTTTGCTACCGCTCACGCCTCTGGCGATGGCGCTGTATATGTGGAAGATGCTACAACTCTTCGCCCATCTGGCTATCTAACTACAGGTAACATCCGCTACGGAACCCTTGAACCTAAGAACTTCAAGCGTCTATTAGGACGTGGTGAATTTACCTACGGTTCGATGGTGCTAGAAACTGTAGACAAAAACGGTACAGAGTATGACCATATCTCATATGACGCAAACATTGCTCCAATCGAAGTAGCAACTTCCAATCCAGCAACTGCTCAGGAATATGTAGCCTACAAGTTTATCCTGTATCGTGACGCAACTACTTCAAGTCTTGGTCCAATCTTCAAGGGATACCAAGCCAAGGCAACTATTGCTACCCCGCGTCAGCGCGTAATGAAATTTCCAGTCTACTGCTTCGACATAGAAACTGACAGATTTAATACTGTTCTTGGATATGAAGGCAGAGCCTTCGAAAGAATCCAAAGACTAGAAGATGTTGAGGAGAACGGTGACGTTCTTACATGGCAGGATTTATCAACTGGCGAGTCTCGTCAGGCAGTAATAGAGCAAGTCACATTCACCCGCATGACTCCACCAGATAAGCGTTTCGACGGTTTCGGTGGTGTCCTTGAAATAACAATTAGGACAGTATAATGGAATTGAAAGACTATCTAACAGTAGCAGTTGCCGTCATCGCAATCTTCTCAGCGTTTGCTGGTGGCATCAGATGGATGGTCAAGCATTACTTATACGAACTAAAACCCAATGGCGGTTCAAGTCTTAAGGATTCAGTTAAGCGTTTAGAAGAACGTATCGATGACCTGTATAAATTGATAGCAGAGAAATGAGTAATAATGGCTGTAAAACTTGTAAAGAGAGCAACACCTGCTGCAATAGCAGTCCTACGCCAAGCAACGGCACTGAAGCCCAAGCGTATGAAAGCCAGCGATGGACTCCTTCCTTCGGCTGCTCATCAGGTACAGAGTCCCAACTCTGACCACAACAGTGGCTTTGCTGCTGACATTACGCACGACCCTAAGTTTGGTATCGACTGTGCTGAAGCCTTCGAAAGACTACAGGCTGATAAGCGTGTCAAGTATCTAATCTTCAAGGGTCGTATCTGGTCTAAAGAACAAGGCGACCATGCCTATACTGGCATCAACAAGCACATGAAACATTTGCATATCTCAATCAAGGACGGCTTCGGGAATGACACTTCCCCTTGGTTTCCTTGGTTGGGTAAGCCAACAGTAGTAAACAAAGTAAAGGCTAAACTCCCCAAGCCACTACCTAAGAAAGAGACAAAATGAATAAAGCAAAAGCACAAGCAATCGTAGCAACCTATCTACGAGCAGCAGTCGCATCAGTTATTGCTCTGTATTTAGCAGGAGTCACAGACCCTAAGGCCCTAGCATCAGCAGCATTGGCTGCGGTAGCTGGCCCAGTCCTTAAGGCACTTGACCCTAAGGCAACAGACTTCGGTAAGCAAGCAAAGTAGTACTCATATAGGGCTATAGCAGCCCCGTAGAGACAAAGAACCCCCCTTCCTAAGGTAATCACCCTAGGTTGGGGGGTCTTTTGTTGTCCCTAAAACTAATCGTCTAGGTCGTCAGCTTCCAGGTCTTCGATGTGTTCACGGAACACCTTCAAGTCCTTCAGTGCTTTCCTACCCTTACGTCTGATGTAATATGTTTCTAGGTATAGATATACTTGATTCAGTATCTCTTTTACTATGAGTGCTGCAAGCACTCCATAGAATATATTTAACATTATTCTCCCTATAATATATATATTATTATATATAGTATATATAACCCCTTCGGGGTTTATATATTATTTACTATATATTCTAAGTATAACCACACTAACTGACCGTTGTCAAGTGAGACTTACGGGATTGGTAACACTTGACATGACTATGACGGTATGTTATACTCAAGATATGAGCATAAAACTTGATGGATATACATTACCAGAGCACGTATCGTACTCAGCATTCACGACATACATTGACTGCGGGTATCAGTACTACCTAGGCCGACTGCTCATGAAGGAGGAACTTCCTTCCGTCTGGTCGGTTGGTGGGTCTGCATTCCACCTTGCTTGTGAGAACTATGACAAGGGGACAATGTGATAAACGCTAAACAACTATGGGACCAAGCATGGCTTGAGTCCAAGGGTGACATAGACTTGACCAACGCACGAACTGGTGGTCGAGCTACTAAGGCTAACCCTAACAAAGAAGACGTTCCATTCTGGAATGAGACTGGTCCTCGTTGGGTCCAGGCTTACATCGAATGGCGCGACGCTAACCCAACTTGGAAAATCTGGACTACTCCACAAGGAGCTCCTGCTATAGAGTTGGCTATGCTACCTCAGTTCGCTGGCGTGCCAGTCAAGATGATTCTTGACAGAGTGTTTGAAGTTAACGGTGAGTTGGTCATCGTAGACTTGAAAACCTCTCAGCAAACACCTTCCAATACACTACAGCTTGGATTCTACAAGGTCGGTCTTAAGAAGACCTTTGGTATCGATGTTAAGTGGGGGACATATTGGATGTCACGCCAGTCTGGGGTATCTCCGTTAGTAGACCTAAGTATGTACACCGAAGATAGAATCGAATACCTAGTTTCAGGTTTTGATAAGGCTCGCAAGGCTGGCATCTTCTTGCCTAATGCTAACAATTGCCAATACAAATGTGGGTTGACAGCGCACTGTCAGTTCTCTACAAAGATAGGATAACAAATGGAAGACTGGAAACTACAAGTATCATACAAGACACCCGCTGGCGACATGATTAATATTAGAGCAAATACTGCTGATGAGCTCAGCGTGTTGCTTGAAGGTATTGGTGATTACTCAGTACAGGTAGCTGCAGTACAACGATTGGTTGTTGGTGCTTACAACACAGCCCCTTTGGGGACACAGCCTTCAACGCCAAGCACTCCGCCATCCACTTACTCCGCTCCACCCCAGGCTCAGGGTCCGTCGTTTACGGCACCGCCGAGCGCAATCACACCACAGGGAACAGCAAGCCCGACGTGCGTACACGGAGCGAGAATCTTCCGACAGGGGATAAGCAAGACAACTGGGAAGCCTTACGCTTTCTGGGCATGTCCGACACCTCAAGGAACACCTGACCAATGCAAGCCAGTAAACTAACGAGAGGAACAAGATGAGCATCTGGGATAACCCTGAGTTCAAGAGTGAAGGAACGAGTAGCACCTATGTTAATTTCAAAACAATTGGTGACTCGGTAGAAGGAACAGTACTAAGTGTCGGACTCCAGACATGGGACGATGGAACTATAGCACCAAAGATTATACTTCATACTAGTGAAGGAGAACGAACTCTGACTGCTGGTCAGGTTCGATTGAAGATGGCACTAGCAGAGAAGCGTCCAGAACAGGGCGACTATCTTGCTGTTAAGTTTGTATCTATCGAAGACCGTGGCGGTGGTAAGACACTCAAGCACTTTGATGTAGCTGTCCGTAAAGCAATGGCAACAGCACCATTTTAATTAAGTAGATGACAGACCATAGCCATCAAGTCACACCGTCAGGGTGGCTATGGTCTTTTTCTAGAGGGGAGAATAACAAATGCGTACACTTGTCCGCTCTATTGGTCGTGCCAGTATTGGTGGAGAACCGTTGCCTAGTTGCTTTAAGGCGTTCGAGAACAACAAGATTATCATTAGACGCTCTGAAGTTTCAATGTTTGCAGCAGCTCCAGGAGTTGGAAAGTCAACACTAGCACTAGCATTAGCACTGAAGATGAAAGTACCAACGCTGTACATATCAGCAGATACCAACGCACACACTATGGCTATGCGATTAGCCTCAATGATTTCAGGTAAGTCACAATCAGAAGTTGAAGGAATGTTATCAACTGATGTTGGTTGGACTAAGGCTACACTAGCCAAGGGTTCACATATTGTTTGGTCATTTGAATCAGCACCTACACTACAAGATATTGATGAAGAAGTAGAAGCGTTTGAAGAACTATGGGGTTGTCCACCAACTCTAATCGTAGTAGATAACTTAATGGATGTAGCTACCGATGGTGGAGAAGAGTTCGCATCAATGCGAGCCATCATGAAGGAGTTGAAGTATCTTGCGAGAGCGACTAACGCTGCAGTGGTTGTTTTACACCACACTTCGGAGGCTGTCATGGGTAGCCCGTGTCAACCACGCTCCGCTATTCAGGGTAAGGTTGCTCAACTTCCTGCTCTTATATGCACCCTTGGTGTTGTGGGTACTTCTATGGGTGTTGCTCCTGTTAAGAATAGATACGGTAAAGCTGACGCAGGGGGCGGACTCATGACATGGGTTGCTTTCAACCCTGAGTATATGTTCATCGATGATATCCCAGAGAATGTGTGATGATATGGAAAAGACAATTAAGATTATGAAGCAGGAAGCATACGTTGAGGGCTACCAAGATGGTTATCAGGCAGCTCTCAATGAAGTGAAAGCAAAAGAATCTAAATGACTTATCCTAATTGGTTTGAGAGTCAGAGATACAACTTCGAGAATAACTTATCCCACCTAAAGGGTAAGCCTGAGCTTAAGTTCTTACAGGTTGGCGTGTTTACTGGTGATGCTAGTGAGTGGTTACTAGATAACATACTCACAGTTACATCATCGACGTTGACTGATGTTGATACTTGGCAGGGTTCAGATGAAAAAGAACATAGCGATATGGATTTCAGAGAAATTTATAATGACTATCTATGGCGCGTAAAAGATTATGATAATTTATTATCAATCAAAGGCGACTCATCCTATGTCTTGCCCAATCTAAAAGAAGAATATGATTTCATTTATATTGATGGTGACCATACTGAGAAGGCTGTGTACCAAGATGCCACCAACGCTTGGGCATTACTAAAGAACGAAGGCATACTAGCCTTTGACGATTACTTATGGGGACAAGATGTTCACCCATCGCTTCGTCCAATGCTTGCTATAGATAAATTCCTTAAGGAGAAACAAGGCAAGTACGAACTACTTAGTAAAGATTACCAGGTTTGGATACGCAAGAATGACAACTAGAAAATCACACAAGGCAAGGGGAGCAACATATGAAACACAACTACGAGATTATTTTAGACGAAATGGATATGACGCTGAGAGACTTGCAAGAACAGGCAAGCGAGATGAAGGCGATGTTGCAATCAGAGCTGACTTCCTTGGCTCCGTTGGTGTCATCGAAGCCAAAGCTCCAGGTCAATCAGGTCGCATTGACCTCTCTGGTTGGACGAAAGAGGCTCAACTTGAAGCAACTCATTATGCGGAAGCAAGAGGCATCGACAGAGAAGCTGTGTTGCCAGCAGTCATCATCAAAGCTAGAGGGAAATCGGTGGAAGATTCGTACTTAGTATTTAGATTGGGTGATGTCTTTGGAAAATGATATGCCTTCGGTCAAGTCGGTGCTCGAACACTACGGTGCAGAGATACGACGTGACCACGGGCAGGTCAATCTTAAGTGTCCCTTTCATGGGGACACACACCAATCAGGTACAGCAAACTTAGATGACAATGTATTCTATTGCTTTGCTTGTGGCATAGGTGGCAATAGTTTACAACTAATATCAAAGCAGGAAGGGGTGGATATACGTGGCGCAAAGAGATTCGCAGAAGGAATTACTGGGGTTAGCTACGCGGAAGTACGCGGAAAACATTTATCAGGCAGAAGATTACCTCAGAAGTCGGGGAATTACAATGGAAGTAGCGCGACTAGCAAGATTAGGCGTCGTTAGTGAACCCGAAGCAGGACATGAAGCTTACGCGGGACGGCTTGCTATTCCGTATCTCACTAAGACTGGCGTCGTTGACCTACGTTTTCGCTCACTTAACCCTGCTGTTGAACCGAAGTATATGGGCATGGTTGGGTCTGATACTCGCATGTATAATGTACTGGACATTGAACGTGCTGGCGATTGGATTGGAGTCTGTGAAGGAGAACTTGACACACTTACTCTTTCTAGGTGCGTTGGAATTCCCTGTGTTGGAGTCCCAGGCGCGAACTCTTGGAAGAAACATTACACAAGACTCCTCGCCGATTTCGAAAGAGTATTTATCTTCGCTGACGGAGACGCGCCAGGCAGGGAGTTCGCCAATAGTCTTGCCAAGGAACTACCAGTTACAATCATTGGATTCCCAGACGGAGAAGATGTTAACTCAGCTTATACTAAATACGGGGCGGAATTCATTAGAGAGAAAGCAGGGATAGATAATGTCTGATGATACTGAGAAGTGTCCTGAGTGTGGTGAACACTTTGATAATGCCTTCGAAGCAGTCGACCACATACTTGAGGACGATGAAGACTTTGACCCAGCATTAATTTTACCCAATGGATATCGTTTGATGATTGGGTCGTTGTTACGCTGTATGTATCGGTACGCAGATGAACCTGAACAGATACGAAAGATAACACAGTCAACGTTCTTAACTTTATTTACAGCAGAGACGCAACCTAGTGTCATGAAAGATGTTGTTGAAGATATGATTGTTGACTCTAGCATGATGGACTTGGACGATGAACTCAAAAACCTACTGGCAGATGGAGCGTGAAGAGATATGGCAGATTATAAATCATTTGGTGGACCAAGGATTAAAGGTGACCAGTTTCCACAAAGAGAACGAGCATCTGATAATTCAAATCAGCGTCCCTCTCTTGACTTCGAAGACGAAGTAAGGATTGTATATGATGAGTTAATGTCCTTGCTTCTCAAGAAGCATAAGGACTATGGCCCTAAGAATATAGCAGACGCGCCTGGCGGTGCGCTGAATGGATTGCGTGTGCGTATGCACGACAAGTTAGCACGTATCAATAACTTAGTTGATACAGGTGAAGTACCACAGTACGAAAGCCTTGAGGATTCCTTCAAGGACATGGCTAACTACGCAATCATTGGGTTGCTAGTACTACGAAAGCATTGGGACAATGACTAACAAATCAAGCTTCGACTTAGACTTCGGCTTCGGGCGCAAAGGTGAGCAGTTAGTAGATGAGTTGCTTACTGGTGGGCGTACTGTTGAAGTAAAGCGCGACCGCAAGTGGGCTAAGACTAACAACCTATACATCGAAACTGAATGCTACTTCAAAAAGATTGAGGGCTGGGGCCCATCAGGGTTGATGGTAACTGAGGCTGCGTACTGGGCGTTCGTACTTGAGGAGTCAACACTCATCGTGCCAACTGCTGCGTTGCGCTGGTGCGTTACTGAGTTTGGTCGAGAGATTACCTGTAATATTCCACCGAATATTTCTAAGGGATATCTAATTACAGTAGATGATTTAATGTCAGCGACACGACTATATAAGAAGGCGACAAGTGGACTGGTCAAGAATTGAACCTTGGGATTATGTGGTAACTAATGTAGCCTCGGAGTACCACCGTAAGTTTAATATGGTGGAACTCGAGGACATTAAACAATCATTATATGCGTGGTTTATTGACCACCCTAATAAGCTAACCGAGTGGGAAGCAATCGGCATTAAGGATACAAAGAATTTATTGTATCGTTCGCTACGTAATGAAGCATTGGATTATTGTCAGCGATGGAAAGCCAAGTCACTTGGCTATGACACATCTGATTTATATTACTATGAACCTGAAGTAGTAGAGGCTCTGTTACCTGCGGTATTGCGTGGAGAGTTCGGTGTTACCCATAAGTTAGACTTGGGTAGAACTGGTAGACCAAGCGCACCCTCAGAAGGTGGTAATCTACAGGTACTAATGCTTGAAATAGACTCTGCGTATTGGAAGATTAACAAAGAGGATAGAAGAATATTATTCCTCCGCCACGCAGAGTCACTTGACTTCAAAGAGATAGCTAATGTGCTTGAGCTAGGCACAGATGACGCTGTTCGTATGCGTCACAAGCGTGCCATTAAACGAATAGTGTACAAGCTTGGTGGCTTCAAGCCATACATTGACAACGATAAGGTTACCGACCAAGAAGATACACCAGAGCAATCGTAGAGGCGATGGCACAGTATATCAAAGCAATAGCAGTAAAGATATACTGTGTTATCTGTAAAGCTTTACTCATAGATTATCTCCTCTTCCATTGGGTCAACCCATAAGTCCTCAGGGAAATCAGCGAACAACTCATCTTCGAGTTGACCCCAATTATCACCTGTCCTGTCCATATACCACTCACAATTAGAACACTCGACACTACTTGTTTCGAAATCCCAATCATCTTCACGCTCGATAGTTTCTTCTGTGCTACACAGCATACATCTATAGAACTCTAACCACATATTACCCTCCCGTTGAATAGAAACCTGAACCATTAAACTTTACTGCTGGTGCTGTATACACCCGTTCCATAGGCGCACCACACTTACATGTGGGTCGTTCATGGTCAAAGGGTAAGGACAACTCGATTACTTTGCCCTCGCCTGGGCACTCGTACTCATACGTTGGCATCATCTTCCTCTCTCTGTTGTTCTATTAACCATTGGACTAATCGTTCAGTTGCTTCTTCATTAATACGTGCTTGCGGTACTACTGGTATATTATTCCAGAAGTCTTCCACTTCACGCCTATTCACCACCTCATGTAAGAACTCAGTCATAACTTTCTTCCTCCGTATCGATAGGTGTTGGTGCTGTCGCTAGTGTACCACACTCAGCACACTCCATGTCGAGGAAGTACATACCAATCTCACCATCATCATCGAAGATAACTTTCAAGTTCCATATGTCACAGCCACAAGGGCATGACTTAGTAGGTGTACCGCGTATGTCCATTGACTTAGTGTAGTCTGGCTTGAGTTCGGTAATATCTTTAGCCAAGTTTAACACCTCGCGTATCGTGGTTCTTAGTCATAATCATATGAACATCATCAGCATTAGCACAATCCCTTGCCGTTTCGTGGAAGTATAGGTAGGTAGTGACAGCACTAAATCTTTTCTTGTGTGCTATCGACTTAGACTTACCCTTGATTGGCTTGTTACAACTTGCGCACCGTGATATGACATCTCTCTCTGTATCTCTGCCTTCCATTAGTACCAACCCTTCCTGTTAAAGTGTGACCATGCTTGACAAGGTGTCAAGTATCTGTAGTAAATATAATCTAACCCTCTATCTATTTGAATTGTAGCAGGTGTGTTAGGGTCAAGCCCTAGTAGTTGTGGTATCCCGCCAGCGTTCTTCCCCATAACTTTGACAGGATTGTAAGCACTCGCTTTCCAAGCCGACTCCCTACCCCACAACTTACTAAGGCATGACCATTGGTTATCTTTCCAGTCGCTTAGCTTATCTCTTGCGTATGCTTTACTGTCTGCTTTCACCCAACTACGAGCGACAATCGTTTCGTTTGATTGTGGTTGTCCTGTAGATGGGGCAAACAATATCAGCATGATAAAGATAACGACTAGAAAGTATACCTGCTTCATTGGCTAACCCTTACTCTATGAGCAAAGGCTATCCGTTGCTTTCTATCTTCCCGATTCGTTGCGATACCTGCCAAGAGTATTCGTTCTCCCGACATAGTACCACCCCAAATTCCATGCTCTAGATTCTCAGGCTTCATGCCTTCGGCTAGACACTCTGTCTTGACATCGCACTTACCGCAAATAGACAGCGCAACAATGGCGTTGTTGACTATCGCTTGCTTCTCCTTAATAGTGAGTCTACCTGTATCCCTTGTACTCTCTGGTACATCAGAGAACCATAGGTCTGGCTCATCATGCCCCGTACATAAACCTTGTAGTTCATAACTCATACTATCTCCTTAGTGTAGTACTGGTACATAGATTGGATACGCTTCGAAGTTGATTAACTTAGAACCAAACTCTGAGGCTTCCTCTACCGTATTAAATATACCATAGATTACCTTGCCGTCCGTGTCTGTCTCCGTGATAGTCACATACCCTATCGGAAATTGTTCGCTCATAGTATATCCTCTCTGTTAAGTGTAAGTGTGAGCAGTTTATTGTCATGCTCAGGACACTATACTATGCCTCGAATACTACCGAGGTGACATCAGCAAGGCGAGAGTGGGTTGTCACCAACCCCTTCTTACCATTGAGATGCTTGTAAGTACCGTCGCCCAACGATACCCATAGTGACTGTGGATTAAAGCGGTCTTGCTGTTCCTCGGGCAAGGCTTTGATGATAGTGCCACGCTTGTGATACTCGCTTGTAGTATCGAAAGCGTTGTAAGAAATCTCATCAGCGATGAGTCGAAGTTCCTCGGCTAAGCCAAGGATAGTTGCGTTGGTGGACATATTTCCCTCTCGATAAATAAACTGTAAGCAATCTACTTACAGAATCTTAGAACTGGTAGTCATAGAAATCGGCTAAGCTCCGAGTGGAGCGTAACTTACTTGGGACATAACACATACAATCGGTGAGGATTGAGTCGCAATCGTAACAAGTTTGACAGAAGTCACAATAGTACGGGTTCTCCTCGAAATCTACTAGCGAGTGACAGTAGATACACTCATCTAGCGTGGGCGTATACACTTCCTCTACTGTATCATCTGATAGGTAGTGGTAGGTATGGGTGGTATGGTACGATGTTGCGGGTTTGGGCTTGTGGTTCTGGTTACTCCACCACACACCCTCATTATCCCATGAACCTAGACTTTCATTGACTAGGTACATAGTTTCCTTGGCACTAGGGTCGAGCGTAAGGATAGCAATCTTGCTACCACTAGCCCACCTAGACACCATAGTCCAGACCACATCATCATCTAGCGCAGACACACCACCTATTCTAGGTAGCGTATCCTCTGCTAGTATGCGAGTGTCGGAACGCTTGTCACCATGCGGAATTGGTACATCTAGTATACCATTGTGCGCAAGGTATGTCAAGTCACTACCGCCCACTTGGAACGGGTGACAATTCTGCTCGTTCTTTACACCATGCGTGGCGTATCGAGCGTGCCACATGGCGTACCCTTCAGGGTATTGCTTGCGTAATTCTAAGAACCTATCTATCACCTTGCGGGCAGACATGCCACGCTCGGATATAATCTTGTCACCTGCGACAATCGCAAAGCCAAAGCCATGCGGATTGTTACAAGCACCAGCGTGTAACTCATCACGATTAGGTGTTGAGTTGGGCGAGCACACTACGAGCAGACACACTAGGCATTTATCCTCTCTGGTTGTTTGATATTTATACTGGCGACCTTGCTCATGCGTTGGTATAGGTCGGGGTAGAGCCCGTTGTTCTGCTCTACATAATCATAGAACCATGTCCATGATAGCGCACCTATCTTGACATCAGATAGGGTTAGGTGTCGAGTGTATTCCACACTCGCCTGAACTAAGTCGAGTGCGGATAGCACACCACTTGGGTTCATAGTACCACGAAAGAACCTGAGTTCTAGCGTGTCACGATTGTTGGTATTGACGGCAGAATAACGCTCACCACCATAGCCCTCTAACTTATGCTTGAGGCTAAAGACGGGTCGGTCATACTCGTCAAAGGTATAGACATCATTGAACCTAGCAAACCTAGTCTTGCGACCAGCGAACTTCATCATCTCTGGTGCGTTCTTGTAGATGAGAGCCATGAAGCGGTGTTGGTGCGAACCACTACTAAACCCTGCTCTACTCACATGGATATGAAGCCCGCAAGTTTCGGTATCCCATGACCTAGCACCATACATCTGGCGAATAGAATCTATGGTATCCCATAGCGTTGATGAGTTCTCCCTATACTCGGTGTGAGTATGAGGGTGAGTCACAATCTCGAAGCCGTTATTGAGTGAGCCGTCATGCTTGAGCATGGCGACACCTGCTAACTGCTCACTAGCATACTGGCTGGCAGTAACTACCGAATCGTCACGCGTTGGGAACTCGCACTCTAACTCGAACCCCATGAACAAGCCATGCTTGTTAGTGCCATGGAACTCAGGTGCGGGCTTACAGTTGTAGTCGTGGATAAACCTACTACGACAACGGCAATCGCGGTCATCATCTATCTCGTTACACTCGCAACGGTCATTATTACGATACGCCTCGTTACAATCGTCACAATAGTAGCACTCGCTCTCGTAGCAACTCTCGCAATAGGTCTGGTCTTGGACACCATAACTATCGTAGTGGTCGGGATAACTTGAGTCGCAATTTTCACAATAGAAAGTGCGATTCTCGTAGCAACTCTCGCAATAGTAGTCGTTCTCTACATAATGGATACTGCGTTGAGGGTGGTACTCGTCACAACGCTCGCAACTAAACGAGCAATCGGTACACAAGTGTTCTCCCAAACTCTCAGAGTATCGCAACTCATCTAGGTGGTCAACCTCACCGCAATCACTACACTTACCGCCACAATCACCGCAGTAAGAGTCGCCACTATGCGTGGTAAAGTAGGTATCGTTCGTAGTATCTAGGATACTATCGCAAGTGATACACTTGACTTCGTTCTCTTTCATCTTTCACCCCCGTTCGTGTTCTTGTAGTTGTAGTGTACCATGTCATTAAGCCAATGTCAAGGTGTGTTGTTCTAGCATGGCGTTGGTTATCTTATCCCGTAGGGTTACTACGGCAGACTCTAACGCCTTAAAGTCGTTGCGCTTGTGACTATCTTGCTGAAGCCGTAAGGCTAAGCGTATAATCTGAACCTCGCTTGGTGTGAGGTTTAATAGTAGGTTCTCATCGGGCATCGTAGTACCCTTGGTAACGGCGTAGTCTACGCTCTAAGACATAGACTCTACGCATGGCGATTACTAGAACTAGGTTAGCACTTGATAGTGCTATCACTACGGCGAACAAGTCGCCCGTTGATAGTGTCACTTGCTACACCTCTCTAGTAGGTAGTTGTTTACTATCTGCCAATCGCTATCACTTACAGGCTCAACCTTGTTAAACCCTAGTTCGGCGATAGACACTTTAACGACATCTCTAACGAGAGCCATATAGTACCCCTATCTTACCATTAGACTTGACACCATGTCAAGCCAGCACACCTTACGGCGTGTCGTGCCACGCTAGGGCTCGAACCTAGTCACCCCCGACTTAGGGCGTGGCGTTACTACTAATCGTTAGCGTCTATGTGTACGCTAGGCAGGGTTGCGCGGAACTCGCGTTCGCGTTCGGCTAGTAACAATTCACGCGCTAGGCGTTCTTGTGTAGCCTCATCGAGGACAGGTAGGATACGCTCAACACGCTTGTTCGAGGTCACCTTGCCATTACGGCTACGGCGAATCGCCTTGCCATGCTTGGTGTCGGTAAGCCTAGCCCCGCGAGTGCCTAGTCGGCGTTCGGTTGCTAATGGCTTGCGTGGTGTAACTACTATGCTACCTAACCCCCCGTAGGGGTTGTAACTCATGTCGTTATCCTTTCGTTAAGTTGTTGAGCGAATACTAGCAGGTCGTTTAGTGCTTGTCAAGTTCTTTCAATTCCGCGTGTCGGATAGATTAGGGTAGTTTAACCAACCCCTAGGGTCTGCTACCAATTAAAGTCTAGCCTAACCTATCCTTACGCTTATGGAATTGTATCGTGTAAGCGGTGACGCTCTCGCACTAGGCGAGGTCTTTCGCTTACTGGTGAAAGACTATCACTAGCCTTGCCACCTTGTCAATTACCCACGATTGACGGCGTGTCGTGCGGTGTAAGTCGTTCTCACGCTTACAAGGGAAAGACTACACCCACAAGCCACGCGTGTCAAGAGGACAATTCGGACATATCGGACATTGACCATGTGAGTTAGGTCACACCTAGTAAGTCGGACAATACGGACATATAGTACATAAGGAATATACTGGGGCGAATAGAACTAATGGGGCAAATGGTACAATTCGGACATGGCTGGGGGGATAGTCCTATCCTCAGGAAACGCTCAGTATATTCTCAGTTTATTCTCAGGAATCTTTCAGGGTTTATTAAGGTGAGTTTCCCAGCATATACTCAGGAATCTCTCAGGAATCTTTAAGATAATTCTCAGGTAGATAAATCTCTTTGTCGATATGTCGATTTGTCGACATTTGAGGGTAGGGTTATTAAATTATGTCGCGCTACACACATATACTATCCCCAATAAAATTTCTGTTATATTCAGCCCTGACCAGGGCTTTTATATATATAAAGGGGGCTATATAATATATATAAAAATATATTAAAAAAAAGTGTTCGGTTTTGCGATTTGAACAGGTTATCTATATATGTAAAGTATTACATATTCGGAGCACGCTCCGCCTCTGCGGGCGGGCGACTCCTATACAGTATAATGTATATATAATATATATAATGGGATAGTTATGCCCGTTTTAACTGACCGTTAATAAGGCGTTTTTAGGGGACATTATGGGACGTAAACCAGGGGTACAATCTGTACCTAAGGACGAGGCCCAGGCCAAGGTTCTAGTGCTACTGTCTAATGGTGCCACTATCACGGCCGCTATGGCTGCTGTAGGGCGCAACGACACAACCTTCCGTCAATGGTCTATGGTTGATGAAGAGTTCAAGGCTAAGGCTGACAAAGCCCGCCTAGAGGGCAAAGGCGTAAAGGCAGACCTAACTGACCTAAAGAACATAAGCTTCCCTGACTTCTGTGAGCAGTTTCTAGACACCAAGCTTTTTGACCATCACCTTGACTGGTTCGACTTAATTGAAGAACGTGAGCCTAGATGGCTGCATCCTTCTATGACCTACGAGCAGGGCGCTAAGAACCGTATCCTGATTAACGTGCCACCTGAGCACGCCAAGTCTACGGTCATTACGACCAACTATGTAGTTTACAAGATTGTAACAAATCCTAATGCCCGAGTCATTATCGTCTCCAAGACTCAAGGCATGGCCCGCAAGTTCCTTGGAGCTATCAAGACAAGACTTTCCCACCCAGCTTATATGAAGCTTCAAACGGCCTTCGGCCCAAATGGTGGATTCAAAGCTGACGCTACCCAATGGTCAGCAGATATGATATACTTGGGCACTGGCCGCGATTCGGGCGAAAAGGACCCAACCGTCCAAGCCTTAGGCTTTGGCTCTCAAATCTATGGCGCACGTGCCGATTTGATTATTCTAGACGATGTGGTGATGGGCTCTAATGCCCACGAGTGGGAAAAGCAAATTGAGTGGCTCCAGAAAGAAGTTATCACCCGCCTGGGGCGGCACGGTAAACTTCTAGTAGTTGGAACCCGTGTCGCGCCCATAGATTTATATAAGATGATTCGTGACCCAGGTCAGTGGACTGGTGGCAAGAGCCCCTTCACTTACTTCTCGATGCCAGCCGTGCTGGAGTTTGACGAGAAGCCTGAGAATTGGAAAACCCTTTGGCCGTGGACTGACCGCGCTGAAGGAGATATTGACGAGGTTAACAATGATGGACTTTATCCGAAATGGGATGGACCCTCTCTCTTTACGCGCCGCTCTGAAGTTGCGCCATCTGTCTGGGCTATGGTCTACCAGCAAGAAGACGTCCAAGAAGACAGTATATTCTCGCCAACAGCAGTCGCAGGATGTGTTAACGGTATGCGAAAGCGCGGACCGCTTAAACCAGATACTCCAGGGCACCCGAAACATTTAGAGTCTACCTATACGGTTATTGGTTTTGACCCAGCCGTATCTGGTCGTTCAGCATTTGTGGCAGTTACTTACAACCGCGCTGACGGTAAAGTTTACGTTTTAGATTGTATTAACATGGTTGACCCTACTCCCCAAAAGGAAACAGCGTTGATTCATGAGTGGGTAGAGAAGTACCATCCGCAAGAGTTTCGAGTTGAGATTAACGCTCACCAGAAATACTACGCTATGGATACTGACCTGCGTAACTATCTAGCTCAGTGGGGTTGTCAGTTAAACTCACACTTCACTGGCAAGAACAAATGGGACACTTCCTTTGGTGTTGCATCCATGGCGAGCCTATTCGGCTCTATCCGTGATGGACGTTTCCAAGATAACAACCTGATTGAGATGCCTTCTAACGAAGGCTCCGAGGGACTTAAGTCTCTAGTTCAACAGTTGATTACCTGGAAGCCAGATACCAAGAACCCGACTGACTGCGTTATGGCCTTATGGTTTGCAATTATTCGGGTGCGTGAACTGATGCAACAATCAACACGCATTGGCCAGTATGGTCAGAACAGATGGGCTACAAGAGCTCAGATAGCACAACGCGGTTCAATTCAATTAGATGAAGCCTTTGCATCGCAATGGGCTGACCAATACGGATAGGAAAATAACATGGCAACAAAAGCAGAAAAAGTATTAAAGACAGAAAAAATGAAAAGCACAGGCCTTAACCCAGATGTTGCAGCAGTTAGATATGTTAACGCTGGCCTTAAAGACCTCGGTCTAAAACCAGTAGAAAAAATGGAACTTCAAAAGAAGTTAATTCCTATTGTCGCAAGTCGTATTAGCAATGACCGTGGTCGCACAGCATCACGTGCTCAGAATGTTGTTAACCGTGAAGCAAAAGCCCGCGTTGCAAAAGCAAAAAGCAAGATTTAACTAGAGATAGGGAAAACAAAATGGCACGTAATACCAATACAAATGTAGCACCAGGCGGCGGCGGCGGCGGAATGCCATCACGCGGCGCAAAAGTTAGTTCAAGCGTAAAAGTAACAGTTAAGCCAGGTGCTGCTGGTCTTTCATCAACAGAAGTAGCACGTCTTAAAGCCATTAACGCAATGGTGTCTGGCATGAATACAAGTCAAATTCAACGTGCGCTTAAGGCTGCCAATAAAGGAATCGCTGCAAAAACAGTTTCAGGTCGTGGCGGCGGTATGGGTGGCGGCTTGAACATTAATAAAGTTAGATAATTAATTTCCCTTTAAGTTAGGACAACAATGGCATTATCAATGGAGCAGGTAGCTGCACGCGTTCAAGCGCTACGCTATCGCAACAACGAGCGCGACCAGCGCAACCTTGACGTCCTTGCAGTTCGTAAGGGTAAAATTGCTGAAGTCTATCCTGACTTCTTCCCAGATGGAGTAGATGCCAATGTCGTGGCAAATTTTATTGACATTGTTGCCCGCGACCTATCCGAGGTTATGGCACCACTACCAGCCGTCAACTGTTCAGCAGCGAATCAAGTTAGCGACCGTGCCCGTACTTTCGCTGATAAGCGTACTCGTATTGCTTCGAATTATTTTTCGAACTCTGACCTGGCTGTACAAATGTACTCGGGCGCAGACTGGTACATCACATATGGTTTCGTCCCATTCATAATTGAATTAGACGAAGAAGCAAAACTGCCACGTATTCGCGTAGAAAATCCAATAGGTGCTTATCCTGAGTTTGACCGCTACGGACGTTGTGTGGCATTTGCTAAGCGTTACATGATGACACTGGGCGAATTAGTAACTCAATTCCCTGAGTATGAAAGAGAACTGCTAGGTGGCTACGGCTACAAGCAAGACCTCAATCACCAGGTTGAGATGATTCGTTATTACGATAAAGACCAGTCACTCATCTACATCCCATCAAAGGGAGATTTAGTTCTTTCACGCGCTAAGAATCCTTTAGGAAAAATGATGGTTGTCTGCGCACGTAAACCATCCATTGATGGTGAACTACGTGGACAGTTTGATGATGTTCTAGGTATTCAATTGCTGCGCAATCGCTTTGCATTGCTTGCAATGGAAGCAGCAGAAAAATCTGTACAAGCTCCTATTGTACTTCCGCAAGATGTTCAAGAGCTACAACTTGGTGGAGATGCGGTTATCCGTACCTCTAACCCAGCAGGTGTACGTCGTGTAGAATTATCTATTCCACAAGGTGCGTTTACTGAACAACAAGTCTTAAACCAAGAACTTCGCGTTGGAACTCGTTATCCTGAATCGCGTACAGGTAATGTTAGCGCATCAATTGTTACAGGTCAAGGCGTACAGGCTCTTATGGGAGCCTTTGATACACAAGTCAAGTCAGCACAAGCAATCTTTGCTGCTGCCCTTCGTGATGTAATCGGCCTTTGTTTTGAAGTTGATGAAGTTATTTATCCTGAAGAAAAGACCATTCGTGGTGTTGACTCAGGTTCTCCATACGAAATTACCTACAAGCCAAATAAAGACATCAAGAAGGATTACTCCGCTGATGTTCGTTACGGTATGCTTGCTGGTCTTAACCCTGCACAGGGTCTTATATTTATGTTACAGGCCTTAGGCGGCAAACTTATCTCCAAGGACATGGCGATGAGAGAACTACCATTTACTGTTAACGTAACACAAGAGTTGGAAAAGATTGAGATTGAAGATATGCGTTCAGCACTTCTTGGGTCTCTTACGGCCTACACTCAAGCAATTCCACAGATGGCTACTCAAGGCCAGGATGCTTCTGAAGTAGTGCGTAAAATTGCGGCTGTGATTAAGGCACGCCAAAAGGGACAAGCACTTGAGGATGCGATAGAAGCAACCTTTGCCCCACAACCGCAACCAGTTCCTCCTGCTGGAGTACCACAAGCGGTTGAGCAAATGTCCCCTGCTCCCGAAGGTGCACCAGCAGGAGGCACTCCTCTTCCACCGCAAGAAGCACCACAAGATATTCAAAGTTTACTCTCTAGCCTGACTTCAGGCGGGGGAGCAAATGCAAGCGTTCGTACAGTACAGCGCAGATAAACTAGGAGGGGACAATGACTACAATTATCGGCGTGCAAAGCACTGATGGTTGCACTATGGTCGCTGATAGCCTAGTAAGTGATGATACTGGTCGCACTTGGTCACATCCACAGATGACTAAAATAAATAAACGTGGAGAATTTTTAATTGGTGGAGCGGGCGAAGTTGCTCCGTGTGATATAGCACAACATGTTTGGGAACCACCAGTCCTAACTGTTAAAGATAAAAAAGATGTTTATCATTTTATGATTACAAAGGCAATGCCTTCACTTCGTGAATGTTTAAAGACCAATGGATATAACTTTGATGAGCCACAGGATAAAGATTCTAGTTCTAGATTCCAATTCTTAATGGCTGTTAACGGTGAACTATTTGATATTGGTGATGATTTATCAGTAATGCGTAACGTTGATGGATTCTATGGTGTAGGTTCTGGTGCACAAATTGCACTAGGTGCCCTATATGCTGGAGCAGAAGCAATAAGAGCAGTAGAAATTGCTGCTCAATTAAGTATTTTTTCAGAAGGACCCTTTCAAGTAGAGGTTCAATATTCTAAGTAGGAGGAAAAATGGCTGGAAATCAGAATAGTGGCGGTATGCGCCCAACTGCTCCACAGAATAATCCTGCTAATGTCTCAGCAACTGGCGGAAATGGACAAAGCGGACAAGGACAAGCCGCTCGATACATTCCAGGCTTGCCTTATGGGCAAGGACAGGCAACAATGCAGACACAACAATCAGCAAAAATGTCTGCTGGACCACGTCCAAGTGCCACTACGGCACCTAAGCTTCCAGATGTAATGGGATTAACTGAACCAACTATGCGTCCAGAAGAGCCTGTCACTGCTGGCTTGACTCCTTATGGTCAACCAAACGACCCAACTGCTTTAGGACTTCCAGGTCAAATGCCAAATCAAGACCCTGACGTTGAAATGGTTCGTCGTTTTTTTCCTGCAATGGAGTTCTGGGCTAGTCAACCTGGTGCATCTCAGGCCACTAAAGACTACATCGTGTATTTGCGAGGTACTCTGTGAGTGTTTGGGAATACCTAGGAAAGATTCAGCGTGAACTTGAAAAGAGACCTACACCCCAAAGAGCATCAACCAAATATTCAGTAAGCGACAAGGGTCAAGTTTCAACAAATGTGCAGCAAGCTGCCCCAATGCCTACCCCTTCAGCTGCTCCTGCGCCTATGAGTATTCAAGGCACCCCAACGTATGACCCAGGTTGGAAGAATCAGTTTGGCGTTACCTTTGATGCTGCCAAGAATCTACCATCTAACCCAGGTGGTTGGAACAATGAGGTTGAAACTCTAAGAAAAGTTGGAATCGATGTAGCAGATGCTACTATTGGAAAAGTAATTGAAAAAACTTTAGTTCCTGTAGATAACGCCACAGGCGGTGCGCTTTCTAAAGCACTTATGTACGGAACAAATGAAGTTCGTTCTAACTATGCATTTACTAGAGATTTAGAAAACAGAACAACAGGCATGGGTCTTTTATCTGGCTTGCTAATGCTATCTGCTGGAGTCGGTGGCGGAATTCTAGGCGCTTTTGTTGGTGGACCTGTAGGTATATGGGCTGGCGCTACACTAGGTATAGCTGCTGCTGGACGTATTGGTAGAGAAGTATCTGAAACTGGTGTTCTTGGCAATGCATTTAAGACATCTGCTGAAGTAGCAACGACTAAAGCTGGTCAAGAGAAGTATAATTTTGGTCGAGATACAGTAACAACCATCTCTGAGATTACTGGCTCTGAAACATTTGGTGATACCACTATGGGTATTGGTGCTATCACATCAGGTATCTTAAATTTTGGTTTTGAACTTGGAACATCACCTGACATTGGTGCTGCTAAAGTAGCAGGTGCTGGTGTGCGTGGAGCACTTGTTGCTCCAATCAAGGAGACTGGCGGAAAGTTTAGTTCTAAACTTCTTGCTCCTGTGTTTGAAGCACAGACAGCAGCCCGTTTAGCTAAGGATGTAGACCTGCTTAAGCGCACTGGCGCTGGTGAAACAACCGTGTACACTCCAATGTTTGAATTCTTTAAGAGTCATACTCCTGGTGAGTTAATTATGCGCAAAGGCTTTGACAATGAAGTCGGAATGTTTGCAGCTCAAGTACTTGCTGGTCAATCAGATGAGGTAATCTCCCTAGCGCTACGCGCTGGACGTGGAGACTTAGACGCATTGGATACCCTTGCAGCATCACGTGCTGATATAGCAAATAATTTTAACCGTCTTAATGATGGTATTCGCATGGGCGAAAAAGATGGTTTATACTTCGTAAAGTATGATGGCAAGACCCGCAATTTGGGCAAAGTCATGGGTGATTTGGACGAAACAGCCTGGGCACGTACTGAAGTAGAAGCGCTTCGTAAGCAGATTACTTGGTTAGATAACGCACTTGTCTTAGATAGTCGTCTAGCAGATAGAACTGTTGGTAAATGGGCATGGGTAGAGCGTGCTCGTAATGATGCTGCTACTAGACGTATTGCTACTAAACTTGAAATGCCTTTAATGGGTAAGATGGAGACCAAGGCTGGTAAAGCATTCCAGACTGTATACCAAAATGGTCCGTTAGGCATGTTTGTTCGCTTTATTGACCGAGGTATAGATGATATTCCTCGCAATACAATTAACTTTAATGATGCTGTTCAAACACCTGAGCGTTTACGCACTAATCTTCGTGCATCTGTAGCAAAGTCTGGCTTAACGCCAGAACGTGCAGCAGATATCTATAATCGTTTTGTTTCAGCAACAAATGAATTAGAAAAACTAAAGGTTATTAATGAGTATACAGCAGAACTTGCACAAACTGTAGGGAAAAAGCATGGTGTTTCGCCAGATATTATTGAGCTTGTTCTTAAGACATGGGACAATGTTCATGGAACATGGATGTCTGAAGCACGCAATGCTAAAAACTTAAATGTTGGATATATGTTTGGTCCTGGTGGAGTAGACGATATTCTTCATGACCCACAACTTATAACTCAGTTAGCAAATGGGGCATTTTTGCCAGACCCTAAGATGTGGGATAAAGCATTTGAACGTTACTCAAAGAAGCATGCAGCGCTACCTGGAGCAAAAGAGAATCTTGCCGTTAAAAGCAAGTATGTCTTAGATGAATTCCAATCTTTATGGCGTGCTGGTACATTGCTTCGTGGTGGTTATCCACTTAATATTATCCGCGACTCAGCGGTTCGTGTCTATGGCGATGGCGCACTATTCCCATTGTTAATCAAGTTAACCCAAGATACCATTAACACACTTGCCAATAGTACACATACTACGGGTAAAATTAAAGATGCGTCGATTCGTTTAGCTAATCCAAAAAAGAATCTTGAGCGTATCTACTCAGACATTACTGACCGTGAGGCTACAATAGAAGCCCTGCAAAAAGTTCTTGAGGAATCAGGTTATAACCCTAAGAAACCATCTAAGGAATTATCTGATTCACAAAAGTTCAACATTGCACAGTTAGATAATCTTAACAGAACGGTAAAAGAACTTCGTCGTCAGCAAGCCGCTCTAGTTGCTGGAAAGAAAACTAGAGTCGTAGCCCGCGACAAGATAGTTAACATTGATGGATATGATTTTCCAGCAGCATTTTCTGGACGCTTTGGTGACTTAAGCCGTCAGGCTTTAGTTCAGAAGGATGATATTCGCCGTGCTGTACAAGGTATCCGTGAGTTGGAGCTCGAGAATGTACGCCGCAGCCGCACTGGTGTTAGAAGCATCTTGCCTGGTGAGGACGAAGGATTACACTTAGCATCTTGGCAGCAAGCACTCCAAGACAAGATTGGCTTCGACCCTGTTGCTCGCCTAATTATGGAGGGCAAGACTCGTCAAGAAATTATTAAGTACCTTCGTAGTCCTGAAAGCAAAGACTATATGAGCCGTATGGGAGCAGAATCATTTGACGCCCCTAACCAATACGAAAAGGTTCTTGCCGTAGTTGAACACTTTGCTCCTAGCAAGGAACTATACAAGCCAATTCTTAATGGTACTCTTGATGTTGATACATTGCGCAAACTATATCCAAACATTGAAGAACGCCCACCAGTACTAAGTGACATGGTGAACGATATGTTAGGTCAAAGTGGAGCATATCGAAAGTTAACTAATCTTTATAAAGATGGTGTCGCTTGGCTATCAACTGCACCAACTAGTAAATTAATGTATTCTCCTTACTTTGCGGTCAAGTATGAAGAGAAACTTCAGTCTTTAGTATATGTAGCTAACCTTCAAAAGCGTGTATTAAATGATTCTGATAAGGCAAACTTTGAAGCAGCGGCACGTGCCTATGGTATTCGTGAATATAAGAACAAGTTAAACTCATTCCATCGTGACATGAATTACAATGGAATCTTTAACTATGTTCTAGCATTCTTCCCTGCTATTGTGGAGCAGTATCGTGCGTATGGTCGCATCTTCATGGAGCACCCTGATTTCCTTATTAAGGCAGCACAGATTTCATCTGTTCCAGAACGTTTAGGGGCAGAAGAAGAAGACCCATTTGGCAATAGATATGTGGAAGTTCCACTACCTATGCTTGGCGGAATTAAGGGTCGCATCAACTCTAACTGGTTTAATGTGTTCAATCCAACAGGCAATAGCCTTGTATCTGGTGGACCATTGCTTACATCAAGTGTAAACTTATGGTCAAAACAGTTTAATGTTGAGAATAAATTTACGCAGTGGGCTCTGCCGTTTGGTACTCAAACTGGACTGACTGGCATGGTTACCCCCAATACTGCACGTCGTTTAGCACAGGCAGCAAAGGCACAGTTACTTGAAAATGGTGACCAGTTTAACACTGACACCAATATGTTCTTGCGTCAGATTCGCTTTGATTATATCAATGCTAACCATAAAGAGCCAAGTGCTGATGAAGTTAATGGCATGACTTACGAGGCAAAAGAAAAAGCAACTGGACTTGCTTGGTTACGCTTCCTGTCATCCATCTCTCTACCAGCACAGCCACGTTATGTTACTGGCCTACAGGGATATGCTGATGAACTTCAAAGAATGACACAGGCAGACCCAATAAATGGCGAGGAAACATTCTTAAAGACATACCCTGATTATTTCCTACTTACAAGCAAGTTATCAGATTCAACCGCTGGCATCAGTCCTGATGCTACAGCCGTTGCCTTACTTAAGGATAATAAAGATACTTTAAATCGCATTGTTGCTAACATTGGAACAGATAACTTAAATGTTTTAGGTGCTGTATTTAATGATGAAAACTATGCGTTCTCTTCAGCGGCAAATGCATACTTACAGTCTACTGATATCCCAGGATATCCAGGCAAGAAGTTCAGAGATACCAAAGGCTTCTTAGAGGCAACCACAAAGTCAATTGTAGCCAAGGGCTGGAATGACTTTAGCAATCTTAAAGAGATTGTTCTTGATGAACTAACAAAGAGTGGCATGAATCCTAACCGTGGATACGGTAAGAATATCTATGACCAATACATGGATAGCTTTATTCAAGGCCAAAAAGAAAAGAACAATATCTGGTATGAAGAGTACTCGGCTGGGTATAGTGGTGGCTCCTCAAGCCGTCAAGCTGCTACAGTTAAAGCTCTTAGTATTGCTGCTAACACACCAAAGATGTGGAAAGAACTATCTAAGCAGCCACGCTGGGCCACAATTGTAGAGTATTTAAATTTCAGATATACAATATATGATGAGTTAACAAGAACTGGCACGTCACTTGAATCAATGCGTAATCGTAAGTTACGTGAAGATGCTGCTGACTATGTGTTGCTTCTACGTAAGCGCGACATCAACTTCGGCAAGTTCTATGATAGGTACTTTGATAATGATAAATTCGACTATGTCTACGGTGGGTAACAATGGCTGAAGTTAAACTTGCTCCAGGGCAATTTGTTAAGAAATTTGATAATACTAAAAATATAAATAAGCTAATTCCTGCAGCAGTAGTTGATTTAGTTTATGACGCAGAGGGTCAACTTCGTGGCTATATAAAAGATGGTAAAGTTATAAAAGTTGCTCGATGGGGCGATACTCCAACACCGACACCAACAAAAGCTGGAACTCCAACCCCAACGCCAACAAAAGTTAGCGGTCCTTCACCAATGCCTATGGCTGGTCAAGTGGTGCAACGTCCTACTCCTACGGTAGCACCTACTGCCACTGCCACTCCCGCTGTCACTCCCAGTGCCTCTGCCTCATCTTCTGCATCTACATCTAATTGGTCTACTAATATTGTTGCTCGCGCAGCTGCACAAGGCGTAACAGTTAGTGTAGACTTTACTCCTAAAGCTGTTGATTTCTGGAGCACATTAGATAATAAAGAATTAACTGCTATTGCTAGTTATTTAAAAAAACTTGGCAAATCAGTAAAGAGTAAAGCAGATTTACTAGATACTATTTCAGCGTACTTCCCCGAAGCCTACAAAGCAACAAGTATAGAAGGTGCTATTAGTGCCCTAAAGGACCAAATAATTATGGGCTTTAGTGGAGACCAAGATACACCTAGGTTACCAACAAAGCAAATTACTGAAGTTGACCCAGCGGTTATTAAGGCTGTAGTTCGCAGTGTATATCAAAATAAGTTGGGGCGCAACGAGTATGCCGATGAACTAGCAGCCGACTTAAAAACTGCGCAAGACATGATTAAAGAAGGTCAAGTTGCAACTACCAAAGTTGTTGGTGGTAAAACGCAAACAACTTATACTCCAGGATTTAGTCAAGAAAGACTTCAAACAAAAATTGCTGCTAATATTGATACCGCGACCGAAGGTCCTGTAGCGCAAGACTTAAAAGAAAAACAAAGTCTTGAATTCATGGATTTCATAACCAGCTTGGGAGGATAACCAATGGCATCTACATACAAAGTTGTTAAGGGTGATACTCTTAGTGCTATCGCTAAGCGATACGGCATTACTCTTGCTCAATTAAAGAAGCTAAACCCACAGATTACTAATCCTAATTTAATTAGAGTTGGCCAAGTAGTTAATATTTCTACAGCAACAACAGATGGTTACAGTTCTACTCCTGTTGAACCTGAAGTGGTTGAATCACCAGCCCAATCTTCTTCAATATATAACCCTAGCCCTGGTGCAGCAGTTGGTGGTCCTGGCGTTGGAACTCAAGCCACAGAAGGTGGTCCAGGTTCAGCAACAGAAGGAGATTCCTACGTTGCTGGTGAAAGCGATGCAATAAATGCATATGGCCTGACTCTTGAATTGCTCAAGATATTTCCTGAACTGCAAGATGCTTATGATGCCTTCATCAGAGGTGATAAGACTGGTGCACAACTTGCATATTACAAAACTAATTATTACAAGAATTTAACTGACATTGCACAGACACGCGCAAAGACTAGGGCTAGTCGTCGTGGTGTTTATGACCAAGAATTAGAAGCGTATGTAGTAGCACAAAAAGCTCGTTTGGTATCTATTGGTATTACAGATGAAAAAGTTTTAACTAATGATTTTTTTGAAAAAGCATATCTTTCAGGATGGACAGATAAGCAATTAGATTTAAATGCTTTAGGTGGAACAACAAAAGCATTAACTGGTGGAGCACTAGGAGATACCCAAACCCTAAAGCAATATGCTGATGCCTATGGCATGTCATATAATCCCTTGACATACGACATTTGGACTAAGTCTTTAGCGGCAGGAACAATGACCGAAGATGACATTAAGAATAAAATGCGTCAAGATTCTGCTAGCGCATTTCCAGTATTTGCTGACCAGATTAATGCTGGTAAATCATTAGATGCTTTAGCCTCAGCATACAAAACATCTATTGCTAATGTCCTTGAAAAGGACCCAGACAGTGTATCATGGACTGACCCTAACTTGCGCAAAGCATTACAAAATGTTGACAAAGATGGCAAGCCAGTCCTCATGCCAATCTGGCAATTTGAAAAAAATCTACGCAGTACTACTGAGTGGGAATACACAAACAATGCTAGAGACACAATGGATTCTTTATCATTAAAAGTACTTCGTGATTGGGGTCTAGCATAATGGCTACATTTAAAGATGCTTATGGTCGTACCGTACAATTAGATGAAAACTTTGTAGCAAAGCCAATGGCTGAGGCCATTAAAAGTGAATCAGTAATCACTAATGCTAAATCATGGGGAATGACTCCAGAAGAATATGTTACCGCACGCGGTGGAATTAACGCCTCTGGTTATTATGGTGACTCCTACGGCATAAACAGTTCTGATGGAGTCAGCCTAACAGATGAAGAATACCAAAATGCGGTTTATGGTAAGACTGGTGCTGCACGTGGTGCTGCTGTTAACGCAGCATTAGCAGCAAAAATTGAAATCACAACTGATAAGAAACCAACATGGCTAGCTAGTGCTATTTCAAATGCTGAAGCCAACAAAGTTATGTGGGAAGGTCCAACTGTAGAAGATACCAATGTTGCTTTTACTGACCTACCTGCTAATGCACAGACTGCTATTGGTGCTATCGGCGAAGGTGGCTTAACTGCTACGTCTGGAATTAAAGAAGTTACTGGGAGTGGAGCAACTTTAGTAGTAACTCCAGTAGCAACGGTTGATAAAACTGACACATCAAAAATGACAGCCGAAGAACTAAAGGCTTACCGAGAGCGTCAGTCTATTATTACAGTACTGACCGACCGCTTTACTAAGTACGGTCTGGGAAGTCTTGCAAATAAGGTTAAAGAACTTGCAATTGATGGAGCTACTGAAGCAACTATTACAATTGGTTTGCAAGAAACAGATGAATATAAAATGCGTTTTTCTGCTAACCAAGACAGAATTAAAAAAGGATTAAGAGTCTTAACTCCAGCAGAATATCTTAATAATGAAGATGGATATCGCCAAGTACTTCGTTCTTATGGCTTAAAACAATTTGACACTGATGCGTATGTTAAGCAATTTATTGCTAATGACATATCAGTTCCAGAACTATCTGAGCGTGTAGTCACAGCAGTACAGCGTGTACAAAATGCTGACCCAGCAATCGCTAAGACATTGCGTGATTATTATGGCATTAGCAGCGCCGACATGGCAGCATATGTTCTTGACCCTAACCAGCAATTACAGAAGATTCAACGTCAGGTATCCGCAGCCGAAATTGGTACTGCTGCCCGTCGTCAAGGTCTTGAGGCTGGCGTTGCTGTATCTGAGCAACTTGCAGCACAAGGTATCAGCGAAGCTGAAGCACAAAAGGGTTACGCAACTATTGCCGACATTCTTCCAACTGCTGAAAAATTAAGTTCTATTTATGGAACTACAATGCAAGGATATGGACAATCCGAAAGCGAACAAGAAGTATTTAATAGCCTAGCGTCAGCGCAAAGAAAACGTACGGCTCTAAGCCAACGTGAAATTGCGCAGTTCCAAGGTTCTTCTGGTGTCAACAAGACATCACTAACGTCTCAGAATAAGGGACAAATATAAGAATCCTGTGCGGACCTATCGGCCCCGCATAGCGTACAAGACCGAGAGCAAGAGCCAGCCCAATCCCCCGATTGGAATCTGAGGCTTGCGACTAAAACGAATAGAAGGGTGGACAGTTGCTATGAGCAACAACTACTGGGATGAAGACGAAGACGACCTAGATACCGATACCATTACTGGTAACGAAAGCGGAAGTGACCTCTTAAAGAAGTTACGGAAGGCTAAACGTGCCGATGAGAAACGTATCAAAGAACTCACTGAGCAACTTGAGGGATTCTCCAAGGTGCAGCGTGAGCGTACAGTCAAAGAAATCCTAGAACAAAAGGGTGTTAATCCTAAAGCAGCGAGACTAGTTCTGAAAGATTTAGACGAAGTTAGCGAAGAGTCAGTTAATACCTGGCTTGAAGATAATGGAGACTTGTTTGGAATGTCTATTGCTAAGGATGCACCAAATGCTAACGAGTATGACCGTGCCGCATTGCGGCAGCAGGATGCCGTTACGCAAGGTGCAATAACACCTGACCGAGCAGAAAACTTAGAACAACGATTAGGCGCTGCGGAATCCGCAGAAGAAATCTTATCTATTCTTCGCTCACAATAACTCATTCATAGTATCTAGTCACTTGGAGGTGACAACATGGCCTACGTATCAACAGCATCCGATTCACTCGGAGGCACCGCTGGTGCAGCAGGTTTAGTTCAGAAGGCGTATGACCGTCTTTTGGAGTTTGCTCTCCGTTCAGAACCACTTATTCGTTCTGTCGCAGACAAGCGCCCAACTAACCAATCAATTCCTGGTTCAACAGTCGTTCTACAACGCTACGTTGACCTAGCAGCAGCAACAACTGCGCTAACAGAAACAACAGACCCAGATGCAGTAGCAATGTCTACACCAACATCAGTTACAATTACTCTTAACGAGTACGGTAACTCTGTTCTTGTAACACGCGCTTTGGAACTATTCAGCCTTGCTGATGTAGACCCAGCGATTGCTAACATCATCGCATTCAACCTAGCCGATTCAATCGACGCAGTTGCAATGACAACACTTCGTGGTGGTTCAAACGTGATTTACTCAGGTTCAACCGCTACATCAACAGCAACAGTTACTGCTGCTGCAACACTATCTTCTGCTAACATCCGTAAGGCTGTTGCTAAGTTACGTGCTAACAAGACAACCGCTCGCAAGGGCTCACTATACTGGGCTGGTATCCACCCAGAAGTTTCACACGACCTTCGTGCAGAAACAGGCTCAGCAGGTTGGTTGCTTCCAAATCAGTACGGTTCTGCACAAGACCGTATCTGGGCTGGAGAAATCGGTACATACGAAGGTGCATACTTCGTAGAGTCACCACGTCTTTACTCAGCAACTGATGGTGCTTCATCTGCAAAGGTGTACCGCACTATCCTAGCAGGACAGCAAGCAATGGCAGAAGCCGTTGCTGAAGAACCACACGTAGTCATCGGTCCAGTAGTGGACAAGTTGATGCGTCACCGCCCAATGGGTTGGTACGGAGTTCTTGGTTTCGCTCGCTACCGCGAAGAAGCCCTGTACCGCATTGAGTCAGGTTCATCAATCGCTTAGTTGATTGACGCTTGGGTAGGGGCAGCAATGTCCCTACTCAGGAGTAAGTTCATTAAGGAGAACTAATGGCAACATACAAATTCACTACACCTTACGTCCTAGAAGGACCTTCAGGTGGGCATCGTTTGTTTTACTTTGCCAAACTCCGCAAGGGTATTACCATTGTTAAAAGTGGTGGAACTTATTCACAAGTTCGCTATATACCAGATGACACACAGGATGACTACGATGTTATTTATCGTGGTGGTTATATACATGAAGGTATAAGTGAGGCAATTAAAGCCGAGCTTATTGCTGGTGGTGTAGGAGTTACGGAAGCAAACTTTACAGCAGAATAGGGACAAGATGAACTGCAGTCATATCAGTAAGGTTCTTGACTGGGGATTTGATGAGAACCATGACTTTATAGCAAAGACATGGGGATGCGTACTATGTGACGCAGTATCAGATGTACCGTTTAAAGATGAAGATAATATTCCAATTGACCACACCATGTGCGATGAAGATTGCTTTGGATGTAAGGCAAGAGGATTACAACTTAATACAGGAGATGCAGGCAGAGACATTCCTGACAAGAAATGGAACTCCGAACTAGGTGCTTACCGCGATGCGAGACGCCAAGGAATTCAACCTGCTGGTACTAGAATGCACGACATAGAGCAAGCGCACAAAGCGTCCGAAAACTTAGGTCAGGCATATGATGCCGATTCAATGCCTAAGGCTAAAGACATCACCCCAAAGGCCGTAGAGGTCATGAAAGAGATAGGACAAATATAATGCCAAAAGTCGGAATGAAGGAATTTGCTTATACTCCAAAGGGTATGGCAATGGCTAAAATGGAAGCAAAAAAGACTGGCAAGAAAATGGCTAAGAAGAAGCCTGCAATGAAGAAGATGGGCAAGAAGAAGTAATGGCTAAAACTCCACAGTGGGAGAAGTCATTCCCCAAGATAAAGATAGCACCCACCAAATATACAGCCGCAGAACTTAAGCAGATTGCAGCGCAGAAGAAGAAAGAAGCGCAGGCTAAAAAGACTGGTAAATGGGATAGCGGAAAGACTAACTAAGGATTCAAAATGGCAGACCCAAGACTAAAACGAGCAGGAGTATCTGGCTTTAACAAGCCAAAGCGTACACCCAACCACCCAAAGAAGTCACACGTAGTTGTGGCTAAAGAAGGTACTCAGGTTAAAACTATTCGCTTTGGTCAACAGGGTGTTACTGGCGATAAAAAGCCAACGGCACGTCAAGCGTCATTCAAAGCACGTCACGCAAAGAACATTGCAAAAGGTAAAATGTCTGCAGCATATTGGGCAGATAAGGTTAAGTGGTAACTAAAAAAGGTGGGGACAATGCAAGAAACAATCTCGGTCGCCTGGTGCGACAATGGTATGGTAGATGGTAAGTTCATGCAAGGTGTTACAGATGTTCTCCTTAAGTCTGGAGTAGAGTTTAAGTCAACTCTTCGCAGCCAAGGAAATCAGATTGCTCGTCAGCGTGAGACAGTAATTAACTATTGGTTTGATAAGACTGATACTGAGTGGTTACTGTGGGTTGACTCAGATGTAGTTATCAGTCCAGATAAGTTCAAGTTACTTTGGGACAATAAAGATGCCCAGAAGCGACCAATCCTAACTGGTATCTACTTCACTACTGATACACCAGAAGAACCATTGATGATTCCAATGCCTACAGCATTTGAGTTCGTAGATGATGAAAATGGTGGCTTTGGTCTGAAGAGAGTTCATCCACTGCCAGAGAACCAACTGATTCAGATTGGTGCTGCTGGTATGGGATTTGTTCTCATGCACCGAAGTGTAGTTGAAAAGATTCGCAAAGAATTGCCAGATGCACAACTGTTCATGGAAATGGGCAGAGGCACTAAGTTTATTGGAGAAGACATTTACTTCTTCGCTTTATGCGAAAAGGTAGGAGTCCCACTCTGGTGTCACACAGGTGCAACCGTTCCTCATATGAAACGATTCTCATTTGATGAGCATTACTACAAGGCATTCTTTGGAGCACCAAAAGAAGAAAAGAAGTCTAACTTAGTACTTCCGAAACGATATACGAAAGGTTAACAAATGGCATTAGGCAAAGCAGGAAGCAGCCTTACTCAAGAACTTAAT
>Ga0164293_10000264_pt1 | contig 39730 bp, 3 predicted proteins | sample GEODES118metaG_FD_111487 | JGI IMG/M metagenome (GOLD analysis project Ga0164293, IMG submission 111487) | Eutrophic lake water microbial communities from Lake Mendota, Wisconsin, USA - GEODES118 metaG | ecosystem: Environmental > Aquatic > Freshwater > Lake | place: USA: Lake Mendota, Wisconsin...
TCGCCATCAGCTCTCATTGGCAGACTTCTTTCTGCCCTTTGGCGGCCAACTCTCACGCGACAATCGCTGGATCAAATTGGCCGAGCTCATTCCCTGGGATGAGCTGGAGGATTACTACGCTGCCCCATTCTGTAAGGGCTTTGGCGCGCCCGCCAAGCCATTTCGCATGGCGCTCGGTGCTCTGATCATCAAGGCTCGCCTTAACCTTGCAGACGAAGAACTGGTGGAGCAGATCAAGGAGAACCCATACCTCCAGTTCTTCATTGGTTTGGAAGCCTTTGAGTATGCCGCTCCGTTTGATCCATCGATGATGGTTTATTTCCGCTAGGCGCAGTCTTCTTGAATAGTAGGGCTGCCGGAGTCAGTTGTCAATGACTGCAACGAACTGATCATCCGTCATGGTTTGGCTGTGATCCAATCCACGCCATCCCAGCATGATCAGGACGACGACCCGGGCAGCGGAGCTGACAACAGTGGCGATCAGCAAGAATCGAAACCCGAGGCGACTGGCAACCAGGGCTCACTGTTGCTTGATGCTACATGCACCCCAGCTGATATCCGCTACCCGACTGATTTATCCCTTCTCAATGAATCTAGATGAGTGACGGAGAAGTTGATTGACGCGATGCATCCATCGGTCAGAGATGGGTTCGGAGCTAAGCTGCGCACGCATCGCAGGAATGCCAGAAAGCAGTTTCTTGCTGATGCCAAGAAGAAGCGGCCTCGTATCAACAAGATTCGCATGGCTATCAAATAGCAACTCGCCCATCTGGAACGAAACCTGCCATCATTGATGCCCTAATCGCCTGTAGTGCAAGTCTTTTAGCCGCTGGGAGGCACTGGCACATAACGCTATTGGTCCTAAGTGAGCTAGTGCGTCAACAGCGGATCCTCTATCGCTCTGACAACAGAAGCATCCCCGGCCGGATCGTTGGCCTGGTGCAGGTCCACATCCGCCCGATTGTTAGGGGCAAGTCCCGCTCTAATGTTGAATTTGAGGTCAAAATATCCATCTCGGTCGCGGGAGATGGATTTACTTTCTCGATCTGCTCAGTTTCGACCCATATAACGAAGGAGAAGATCCGAAAGCGGCCCGGTTACGGCCTCGCTGGTGCAGCAGGGCCCGCCCCTGATCCTCCCGTTCGCCAGTGCCGGTGGTGGTGATGGCAGTGCCGCCCCCACCTCAGCCCGGTGGAGCGGGCCATTTTTCGGCAACGCTTTGCCGCCGTCGCGGGCCTATGCGCAGGCGGGCCGGGTCCACAGGCCCATACTCAACTGCTCAGCCGTCACCCTTTGAGATGACGGCTGAGCAGTTCATTGGCATTGCCAAGCCGCCTGAGCAGCGCCCTGCTGAAGCCCCGGGTCAGGCCAAGCGCGGCCCCTAGCCCCTGATTGGCCACCGGCTGGGCAGGATCCTGCGGATCCAGCTCCAGCAGTGCCCGCACCGCTGGATCGATCAGGCCCCGCTCCGCAGCACCCAGGTTGGCCTGCTGCAGCACCAGCTCCAGGCTCCGCTGGGTCAGTCCCAGCTCAGCAGCGGTCTGGGGCAGCTGCAGCAACGACTCCACCAGGTCTCGCAGGCCTGGCTGCTGGGCACTCACCAAGGCGCCGAGAGGCACCGGGGCGAAGCGATCCGGCAGCAGCCAGGACCCATCCCCCAGGCGGTTGGCGTAGACCTGCAACAGCGGCTCGATGCCGGCGATCGCCTGGATCCTGCCGGCGCGGTAGGCCGCCATCAGGGCTGTGCTGTCGGTGAACGACTGCAACTGGGCACGAATGCCTCGATCGAGCAGGTAGGTCTCGATGGCCGCTACGCCCTTGCTGTCCACCAGGACCCCCAGCGCCTGCCCCTGCAGGGCTGAAAGGTTGGTGATGCCACTGCCCACCAGCAGACCCTGGAGGACGGTGCGATCGTCAGCTGCCCCCTGAACGGACCGAGCCAGGCCCGGATCGAGGTCGATGCCCGAACCCAACAGGGCCAGGTCCACCCGTCCACTGGCCAGCTGGGCGACGGCCTTGGCCTGGCGATTGGATTGGCCAGTGCTGGGCAGAATCACCAAGCGATCGGCCGAACCGGTGAGCTGTTCGGCTAACGCTCGAGCCTGATCCACGTAGTAGCCATACCAAAGACCACCGGCATCCCGTTCGCTGAACCCACTCAAATCCGACTCCATCTCCACCATCAGCAGCCCTCGCTCAGCGATGGTTTGCCGAGCATCATTGGCGGTACGGGATTGGCGAATCACGGCCGTATCCAGGCTGCTGGAATCAAAGGAACCCAGCAGCTGTAGCAGCGGTTTGGAGTCGTACAGCACGGAGGCCATCATGGGGTCAAGGCGCAGCTCGAAGCGGCTGGCGTTATTGCCATCAGCCAGGATCAACTGGTCGCGGCTGGGATCGAAATCAAATACGACGCTGGGCAGCAGCTCACCATCGGGGGCGTAGAGATACAAGCGATCTGCTGCTTGATCACGGCCCAGATCAATCTGATGACCGCCGCCACTGCTTAGCAAGAGGACCCTATCTGCGCCAGTTCCCAGATTGAGGTTGGCCGATTGGCCATAAAGGATCGCCGTGTCATTGCCGCCACCGCTGAAGACCGTATTGCGATCGCCAAACAGGTGGAGCAACTGGTTCGCATTGCCAGTTCGCAGCTGAACGTCGTGGCTTAGATATAGGGGCTTGGCTATCTCACCGGAGGAGACATGGTATTCGGCCGGGGCATCCGGTGCGCGGCTGACGATCAGCAGGCCGTCATTGAAGTCAAAGTCACTGTTCTGATCGGCGGCTAGGTCTTCGAAGGCAAAGACGCCATCGCCCAGCGAGCGAATGTGGCGATGGCCATCGCGGTTGATGCTGTCGCCGGGGAAGAAGACATCCCCCAGTTGGGTGAGGATCACAGGGGCGTAGTAACCATCCACTCCCGTCAATGTCCAACTGAGCCTCGTGGTGCGGTTGCCCCCCTGGCTGAGCCGCAGATCCGGCAGCATGGAGGCACGCACGGCAGCCCGGAAGGCCCCGGCGTCGTGCATGGCCACTCCCGCCACCGAGAGCTGGCCGTTCAGGGGATCGACATCCACCCGCACCAAGCCATAGGTGTTGGTGTTCCCGCTACTGCTGCTCAGCTGAATCTGCAGGGTTTCGCCCTGTTGGAGATAGAGCAAATCGCCGAGACCACTCTTCTGGGGTAGCGCCAAGCCGGAGGCGGTGGCCACCGGCTGGGTTAGCTCCATTACCACCTGCAGTTGATCGCGTTCGCCATCGCCGAAGCGCAGGGTCATGGAGCCACTGGCTCCGCCCAGCTGCACCCCCTTGAGCCACTCAATGCTGCCATCGTTGTGGCGACGACCGAAGCGCAGTTGCTGGCCCTGGCGCAGGTTCACCTGGGTGCTGCTGCCAGACAACATCAGCTGGCCGGCATCGTCGGTGACGGCGCCAAGACCGGCGATCACAGCCTGCTCCAGGCTGGTGGCCGGAGCCAGCCCATCGGCCCGCAACGGCACACCGGCGCCATCCAGCAGGGCCACCACCAGGTTGAAGGGGTTACCTGCACTCAACTGGGCGCCTAGGGAGCGCAAGGTGATCAAGGCCGCCCCGGCCTTGTCGCCCCCGGCCGCTAGCTGCAGATCCTGGCCGGAGGCGGAGAGCTGCAGCGACCAGCCAGGGCTGCCCTGGCCAGCCGCTGGCGATGGCTGCAGCAGCAAGCGCTGGGCGGCGGCGTCATCAAGCAGGGGGGTGATGCGGGTGGGATCGAGATCCCGTATGCCATTGCCCTGGTGGGCGTCGCCGGGATCCGCCAGGGGCACCGCCGCGGCGCTATCGACGATCTGCAGGTGCGAAGCCAACTCATCGAGCAGGGTCACCGCCATGCCATGGCGACTGACCAGGGCGATCAGCTCGCCCCGATAAAGCAGGGCGCCTCCCAGCAGGTCGAAATCGCTGGGGCTGGCCCCCGGGAAGCGATCACGAAGCGCCAGCAAACGATCCCCCTCGGCAGCGTTGAAATCTTCGATCACATCCACCCCCTGGCCCGGTGCGGGCCGCCGCAGCACAAAGCTGTCGGCGCCTGCCCCACCACGCAGCGGGGCGGGGCCCAGGCGCGGCTCCAGCAGATCGTTGCCCGCAGTGCCCACAGTTCCCGCAGTGGCAACCGGCGTCTCGCCAAGGCCGGCGGGGCCAGCCCCTGCATTGGCCCCGGGGGCCTGCAGGGCGACCGTGGCGACAGAAGCTTGGGGATCCAGCCCGAAGCCGGGGTCCACTGCCACCAGCCGCAGCTTCAGTTCGTTGCTGGAAAGGCTGCCGGTGGGAATGCGGATGGCCAGGGTGGTGGAGACGGACCCGGCGGCAATCAGCAGCTGGTGGCCGCCGGTGGCGGGGCTGCCATCGGCCAGTTGGCTGCCTACTGGTGCCTCCACGAACACCTGCGCCCCAAACCCCTGGTCCGGCGCCCTGCTGCCCAGTTCCAGCCGAACCAACACGATGCCACCGGCCAAGGCGCTCTCCGTCAGCGGTACGAGGCCCACCCGATGGGCGTCATCCAGCACGGGCGCGGCGATGCCCCCCTGGGCGAGGGCCAGGTTCAGGTCCGCCGTCCACTGGTCGGCGCTGATGCCGCCATTGAGCAGCTCGGGCAAACGGCCGGCGAACAGCTGCAGCAGGGTGCCCTTGAGGGCGATCGACGCCGCCAGCAGGGGCCGCAGCTCGTCGGCGGTGGCCTCGGCGGAGCGGGCCTCCAGCTGGGCATAGCCGGCGGCCAGGCGCGTGTAGCCGCCGATCAGGGCGTCATGTACCGCGGCGCTGCCGCCGGGATCGAAGCGATCCAACACAGCCCGCAGCAGGCTCACCTGCAGCGCTAGCTGGGCCTGGGGCGTGGTGGCGGTCGCCAGGGCCGGAGCGACCGTGGCGAAAGCCGCCGCCAGAGCGCTGGCCTCTTGGCTGGGGCTGAGCTGATCGCGGGCCACGAAGGGGGCGATGCACAGCAGCAGGGCGGCCAGGCGGTTGTGGCTGAAGACCTGCCGCAGCGCCCGCGGGCCATCGCTGGCCAGGGAGGCGTAGGGGTTGAAGCTGGCGAGCTCGGCATCCCCGCTGGTCAACGCGGCCCCGAAGGCCCTTTCCAGGGCCGGAATCTGCTCGTTGTTCACCCCCCCCAGGCGCAGCAGGGTGGCGAGGGTGGTCAAGGGGGTCAGCGCCCCATCTGCGGCGGTGCCCAACAGGCGCAGCCCCGGCACCGCCTGGCCGCTAAGGGAATCGACACCGCCGCTGGCCACCAGCAGCAACCGGGCCGGATCGATGGCGCCCTGGCCGCTGGCCTGCAACTCGGTCAGCAGGCTGGTGGACACCGCCAGGCGGAAGGAGCCGTCGGCCCGGGTCTGGGCCAAGGGTTCATCCTGTTGGTGGCGCCAGTCGCCATTGGCGTCCACCCACACCTGGGATCCCTGCAGCGGCGAGCTCTGCACCGATCCGGTGACGCCCACCACCCCATCAACGTTCAGCAGGGCCTGCAGTTGCGGGGTGATCGGCAGCAGGCTGTAGCCAGCGGGCAGGTCGGATGGGTTGGTGGTGGCTGTGCTGGCCTGGTTGGTGGTGCCGGAGGGCGGCTGAAGGAGGGCGTTGGCCAGGGGGGTGCCAGGCCCGCTGATGGGTGAGGCGACCGTGCCGCTTGGCGCCGTGCGGAACAGGGGCAACACAGTGCTCAGATCCAGCTGGTTGGGGTTGATGGCGCCGGAAGCCGAAGTGGCCGAACTGATCTGGCTGGCTGTGGTGACCTGGGGCTGCGCAGAGCTGAAGCTGTAGACCCCCTGGGGCAGACCGCTGCCGGCAAGGGCCAGGGCTTGGAACAGGTATTGGCCGCTGGCGCTGTCGTAATGGGTGATCAGCTTTGCATTGGAGTCGTAGGTGTAAACCACCCCGGCGGCGTCCTGGAGCAGCCCGCTCTCCAGGCGGTAGGGGGAATATTGCGGCACTGAGGGGCCGGCTCCGCCCGCCGCCCCCTGCAGGAAGGCGAGGGTTTGGAATGGGTTGAGACCCTGGGCGGAATCGAAGCTGGTGCTGGTGAGGCGCAGGCCGGAGGCACTGGCCAGCGCCAGTTGATCGGCCGTGATCAGCGGCAGCGACGCCAGGGCATCGGCGCTGGCCAAATCGAGCCATTCCAGCCACACCGTGCCGTTGCTGCCACTGGCGTCCGAACCGGCGATCAAATTGAGGCCGGATTCGGTCTGGAATTGCTGCGCCTTGAGGGTGAGACTGCTGTTGGCCGTGAGGCTGTTGCCGAATGAGTTTCCCATCCGGATTATGCCAGCGGCGCTGAGGCTGATGGCGTCGGCGCTGATGCTGTTGAGATATTCCAATGATATGGAACCGTTGGGGGCGCTCACCTGCGCATTGCCGTTGGCCTGCAGGCTGTCCAGTGCGAGCCAGCCAGGATCGTCAGTCACCAGGCTGATCGATCCGCCACTGGAGGCTTCGAATGAGCCCAACTGCTGGGCCTCCAGGGTGATATCATTGCTCGCATCGACAATCAAACTACCGAAACTGAACTGATTAGCTGTGGCGCCGCTTGCCAGGACAATCGATCCATTGTTGGTGGTGAGTCTGAGGGCGCTTCGAGGGGTTTGGCTCACCTGGGCGAGGCTGATATTGCCGCCACTGCTGAGGTTGACGTAGCCGCCATTGCCCTGCAGCTGGCTCACCAGTAAATCGCTATTTGTGTTGATACTGAGTTGGGCACTGCCGCTGTTGATCGCCACAGTGGTGGAGCCATCACCCACTTGGCTGACGGTCGTGTATTGATTGCTGGCCAGGCTGATGCTGGGGGAATCGATCGAGAACTGACCGCCACCGAAGGATTCCAGGCTGACGCTGGGGGCTGTGAAGATCAGGTCGGAGAAATCCACCGCCGTGGAGCCCGTGAGACGCAAGCTGAGATCACCATTGGCCACCAGCTCGGTAGAGGTAAGGCTCAGAATGGCGGCATCGATCAGGAGCTTGCCATAGGTGAGCTGGGGCGCCAATTGCACCGCGGCGCCGGTGTGCAGGGCCAGGTCGAGGTTGCCGCTGAAGGCGCTGAGCACAATGCCTTGATCACCCCCCTGGCTGCCCCCCTGCTGGCCGCTGGCGGCCCCGTATCCCGTCACCACCAACTGATCCGGCGCTCCAGCTCCATTGCCAGAGAGCTGGAGCAGCAGCTGGCCGGCGTTGGGGGCACTGGCACTTAACGCGGTGGCGCCGAAGCTGGCGTTCACCGCCTGCACCACCGCCGACACACTGCCGGCCGTGGGCAGCTCCAGACTGGCCCCCGCCAACGTCAGGTTCTGCACCGGGGCCAGCAGGGAGTCCTGCAGGGTGAGGCTGCCCGGGCCGGCATCCAGGCTGAGGGAGGCGGAGCTGGACTGCAAGTCGTTGGGCAAGCCCACGAGTGGGCCGCTCACCGTGATCCCGGCGCCCTGCAGATCCATGGTCTGGCCCACCAGGGTGAGACCGCTGGCGGCCCCCGCCGCCGGGGTGGCAGCGGCGCCCAGCTGCAGGGCACCGGCGCTGCTGACACTGAGGCTTGGCCCGCTGGCCACCAAGATTCCCGCCAACTGGTTGGCGGCGGTGCCCTTACTGGTGAGGGTCACGTTGTTGCCCTTGAGGCTGGCGAAGGCCACGGGGGCGCCGCTCTGGCTGGGGCTGGTGAGCCCCAGGTTGAGCGTATTAACGGTGCTGGTGGTGTAGACGGTCTGCTCCACCAGCACGGGCACCAGCTGATTTGAAGACAGGTAATTCGGCGTGGTGACCTGCTGGTACACCGGCTCCACCGCGTTGATCGGCTGGCTGGCGCTGGTGATGGTAAAGGCCAGATTCTGGCGGCCATCGCGCACGTTGAAGGGAATCGAGCTCCAGTCGTAGCTGTAGTTGTTGAAGGTTTCGTAGACATCGCCGCCGTTCGCCCCTGCCTGGGGAGCCCAGATCGGTGGCGCCTGAACCAGATAGCTGTTGTAGCTATCGCTGGCCTGATTCACGGCCACGCTGACGAACTGGCCAGCGCTGTTAAGGCCGAGCCCGAAGCCGGCATTCAGCGTGGCGGCGTTCGTGCTCAGGGCCGGCCCACCATTGGCCCAGGGCAGGTTGGGCAGGTTGGCGAGCTCAGCGATGCCAGCCAGTGGGGTATTGATATTGATGCTATTGCTCCAGCTGCCATTGGCCAACATTTCCAGATAGGCATTGCTCTGATTCACCTGGAAGTTTGCCAAGCCCCAGGAGGCGTTGTTCCACTGGGTGCTGGCCTGATCAACGGCCGAGCCCCAGCCTGTGCCCTGCAACGTGCTCCAGCCACTGCCGTTGTAATACTCCACTTGGCCATCATTCATGCCGATCACCACCAGCGGTGCACCGTAGTTGGGGTAATAGCTGGGCCAATACGCGCTCAAGGTGGTGACACTGCCACCAGGGCTTTGCAGCTGGTTCCAATTGCCGTTGTCGTCGTAATAGTACACGGCGCCATCATTCAGGCCCACAACCACCAGAGGCGAACTGTTTGCAATCCATTTCACCTCCAGGTCATTCACCGGGCAGTTCCACAAGTCGTCTTGGAGTTGGCTCCAGCTACTGCCGTTGTAATACTCAACGGATCCATTGCCCAGGCCCACCACCACCTGAGGTTCATCATTGGCGGTCCAATTCACCTGCATGGAACTCACCGAACTGTCCCAACTGTCGTCGTGCAGTTGGCTCCAGCTGCTGCCGTTGTAGTACTCCACGGCGCTATTACCCAGACCCACCACCACCTGAGGTCCATCATTGGCGGTCCAATTCACCTGCATGGAATTCACCGAACTGTCCCAACTGTCGTCGTGCAGTTGGCTCCAGCTGCTGCCGTTGTAGTACTCCACGGCGCTATTACCCAGGCCCACCACCACCTGAGGTCCATCATTGGCGGTCCAATTCACCTGCATGGAATTCACCGAACTGCCCCAGCCGGTGGGCTGCAGTTGGCTCCAGCTGCTGCCGTTGTAATACTCAACGGCGCCACTACCCAGGCCCACCACCACCTGAGGTCCATCATTGGCGGTCCAATTCACCTGCATGGAATTAACCGAACTGTCCCAACTGTCGTCATGCAGTTGGCTCCAGCTGCTGCCGTTGTAGTACTCCACGGCGCTATTACCCAGGCCCACCACGACCTGCGGAACGCTTGCCGTGAGATTGCTGCTGATTTGATTGATGGTTGAGTCCCATCCCTGAGGTTGAAGCTGCTGCCAGCCGCTGCCGTTGTAATACTGAATTGAACCATCGGCCAGGCCAACCACGCTGGCTTGGGGCGTGATATTAGCCGAAAGTGTAAGCGTAAATTCTGTAGTGCCTACTGGCAGGTTAAGGGTACCCGCGAACCATTGATCATTCTCTGAATTGGCGATCAGTTGCCCATATTGTTGCGGTTGCAGTTGCAGGGTAACGCCGCCACTGTTAGCCGGGGTCCAATTGATAGTTTGGTTGTAATTCGTTTGGGCGTCGAAGTTATAAGAAGTGGAAAAAGTTTGATTGCCAGAAGCATTAAATAGCTCCAATGTGAGCTGCATGGCATCGTTGTTGTTGAACAGGCTGTCCCAGCCATCGACGCGCCACCAGTCGAAGGTCACCTGGGTGAGCTCAGTGCTATTCAGGTTGGTGGTGCTCTGAATCGCCTGCTGGTTGCTGGTGGTGGGTCCCAACAGCCCCAGCATCGACTGGCTGGTGGCGCTACCGCTGGAATTGTAGTTATAGGTGGGTAGGCTTGAGCCGGAAACGTTGCTGCTCCAATCGTTAGGCACCCCCTTGGCGAAGTTGTCGTCCACGATTCGGGTGGAGTTAAGAGTGGAGTTCGGTTGGCCTGGACTCCAATTGGCGTAGGGATTGGTGGAGGCGGTGCTGGGCAGGTTGCCCCCGTTATTCACCCACTGCAAGGGGGCACCCACGCTGGTCTGAGAGGCGCCAAGCCATACATTCGCTCCGTTGGCAGCGGTTTGAGCGAGCTGATTTTGAGCGGCGCTGGTGATCACCGCCAGATCGCCGCCCATGGCCTGGGCGGTGCTGCGGGCCGCGCTCCAGCTGGCCGCGGTGCCCGTGCTGAGGAAATAGGCCGGGGCCGTTCCCCAGCCGCTGGTGCTGTTGCTGCTGGTGCTGTTGATGTTGGTGCCATTTTGATAGGTCCACTGGCCGTTATTCACGAGCCCCGTGCTGCCATTCACGGTGGAACCATTCACGTAGGGCACATAACCGGCGGCGATGGCGGCTGCGGCGCTATTGACTTGGCCCTGATTGATGAGCTGGGCCAGGGATGTTGTGCCCTGGTAGATCACGCCGTTGCCATCTTTCACGCTCTGCTGGCCCGCATAGTTCAACGCCGAGGAGTAATTGTCGGCTCCGCTGGCGGTGGCGTAGCCAGCTGCGGCGATGCTGCCATTGGCGGAGCTGCCGTTACCAAAGCTGCCCACGGTTTGGTTGGAGCTGGAGAAAGGCGTGGGGTTGGTGAGGCTGGCGGTGCTGGCGATGTAATCGAGGGGCGTGCTGCTGGAGGTTGGCGCCGTGAGGCTGGGCAACTGGCTGGCGGGCAGCACCAGGAAGTTGTCGATGCCATAGGAGCCGGTGTTGGAATTCAGCGTGCTGCCAAAGCCCAGCTGCAAGCTGGTGACCCCCACCGGCACATTGATCACCACGTCATAGGTCTGCTCAGCCACGCTGGCATTGCCATAGTGGTTGCCGTAATCGGGCCTGGGCAGGATGGCGTAGCTATAGTAATAAGGGCTATTGTTGTTGCTAAATTTGCCCGTCGTGGCGGCACTGTTGGCGACAGCTGAAGACAGTGCATGGGCAAAGCCGAGCTGGTTATCGATATAAACCTGGAACTGCGGATTGCTATTCGCAACTGTGCTATTCGCACTGCTCCATTGATCCAGGCGATCCAGGGTGAAATAAATCTCGGCTCCGTAGCCAAGGAGGTTCAGGTTGGTCCAGGTGTCCTGGCCGTTGCTCTTGCTGCCGTTGCTGAAGGCACCCAGGAAACTGCTGTAGTAATCGCCACCTGAGATGGCGCCATTGGTGCCCGTTGTCGCGCTGCTGCCCGTGGAGGGAATGCCCCCATTCGGCACCAACCAACCGGTGGTGTTATTGCTAAAGGTGTTGGCCGTGCTGGTGTTCGTGCCCCCCAGCAGAAAGGGTTCCAGGCCCAGGTGGCTGCCGTAGGCCGCGCCGCTGCTGGGGCCGTTGGCCCCATAGGCGCTGGTGGCCACCGTGCTGTTGCTGCTCCAGGCCGGCGGGCGGCTCTGGTTGCCGTACTCGAAGCTGGGCGTGCCGTCAAAGGCACGCACCCCCTGAATCGTGTAGGCGCTGTAGGGGCTGGTGCTGCTGGCGTTGTTGACGCCCACCGTCCAGGCCGAGGGCCCGGGGGCGCCACCCAGGGGCTCGTTATCGCTGACGCTGGCGCTGAGCATCTGCACGGCACTGCCCGCCAGGGTCTGGCTGAGGTTGGTGGCGGTGAGGGCGGACTGGGTTTGGCTGTAGAGCACGTTGGCGTTGTCCACCCGTTGCCCGGTCCACTCGCTGAAACTGCCCTGGCCATTGGCCACGCCGGCATAGAGGGGGTTGCCGTTGGCATCCACCCCGCCGCTGGCATCGGCCATGGTGGAGGCGCCGATCATGATGTAGGCCGCCGTCTGCAATTGGTAGACGTCCACTGAGGCGATGCCGTAGGCCGCCGACGTGCTGGGCACAGCCAGGTTGCTGCCGAAGCCCAGGGTGAGGTTGTTGGTCCCGGAGGGGACAGCGATCGCCAGCTCGAACGACTGGCTGTCGCCCGACCCCCAATTGGGGCCGTAATCAGCGACGGGCCGCAAGCTCCACTCGATATCGTCCACAAAGCCATAGATCGGGGTCTTGCCGCTGATCGTCTGGCTGTAGTTCGTGGTGGAGTCGAGGCTGAGGCTGATGAGCTCGTTGTTATTTAGATAGACAACCAGGGATTGATTCTGCCAACCCGCGCCCAGGCGATACAGATCGGCGGTCACCAGACCGCCATTGCCATTGAGGTAGTAGGTGCGGCTCACGGCCTGGCCGTTGGTCTGGTTGGCCTGGGCGAAGGGACCCAGGAAACCCGACCAGTCGCTGCTGGCATTGTTCTGTGCCACCAGCGGCGGGGTACCGCCACCGGCCAGCTGCCAGCCCTCGGTGCTGGTGGTAAAGGTGTCCTGCTCCACCAGGATCAGCGGCTGTTGCTGGTTGGCCGCGAAGCTGTACCAGGCCACCAGGTCTGGGTCGGCCGAGGACGGCGTCAGGGTCATGTCACCCACTACCTCGGCGACGCTGCGGGCTCCGTTCCACAGCTTCAGGTCGCGGATGGCACTCACCAGACCTCCGCTGCGGGCCGCTGGCGCCAGCGTCACGCTGCTGGACCAGCTCTGATCGGGCACCGGGGCGCCCAGGCTGCCACTGCCGATCGCCACCCCGTTGGCATAGAGCACCACGCTGCCGCTGGCCTGCACCACGGCGGCGAGGTGGGTCCAGGTGTTCAGCGGCAGGGCATTGCTGCTCTCCACGCTGACGGAACTGGCGCCTGCCACGCCATTCAGCACCGCATAGCCGCTGGAGTTAATCTGCAGGCTGAGGCTGTCGTTGCCATTGGCCAGGGCCAGCACGGAGGTGGTGCCGCCCGGCTGGCTCTGCATCACCCAGGCCTCCACCGTGAGGGCGCCGCCCACGCTCAGCTCCGGCAAAAGGACCTGAGATTGCCATGTTTGGTTGTTACTTGTGTCCGCTTCGAGCCCCAGGGCGCTGGTGGTGCCAACCGCCGCGCTGGTGGCGCTGTAGAGGTTGGCCAGGGCTTCGGTCTGGCCCTCGATGGCCAGCCCCTGCAGCGGTCCGCTGCTGGGCACCCAGATTTGATTCGCCGTCAGGGCCCAGGGGTTGGAGATCGCCTGGACACTGGTTTGGCCGTTCAGCAGCTGATGGCGCTGCACGTTGCTGATGTTGGTGGCATAGAGGGGCAGGTAGCCGGTGCTGGCCAGCACGGCGTTCACCTGGGCGTCGCTGTAGTCCTCCCAGGCCTGGCTGCTGCTGGGCTGGCTTGTGCCGCTCCAGTTGATGGCGGCGAGCTGGAAGTCGCTGCCGGGAATCAGATATTCACGAATCAAACCCTGGACAGGGTTGTAGAAACCGTCCTGCAGCAGGGCCAGGTCGTAGGTGAGCCACTCCTGGCCCACTGGCATCACGCTGGAGCCCGCTTGGTTGATCGTGGTCTCACTGACCGGTGTGGACACGGACGTGACCTGCAGCCCCACCAGGGCATCGCCGGCCGGACCGGCCGCATCGCTGAGGTTCACCAGGCTGCCGTTGAGCAGCAGCTGGAAGCTGCTGGTGCTGAGCACATTCACCGTGTAGGCCGTGGCGGCGGCCGGGTTGGTGGTGTTGGTGGTGATCAGGCCGGCGCGGCCGGCCACCAGATTGGCGTCACTGCTCTGGTAGTAGAGCGTTGCGCCATTGCTGAGGCCGTGGGGCAGGGGAGCGCCATTGACCCCCACGTAGCTGAAGCTCTCGCTGGCGCTGTTCACCACCAGCTTCACGGGCCCGCTAAAGGCCAGGCTCTGGTTGGCCAAGGTGGTGCCGGTGGCCACGCTGCTCTGCTGGCTGGTCGGCACGCCCAACCCAGCATCGCTGACCTGCCAGCTGGGGCGGCTGCTGTTGGCGGCCACCTGAATTTGATTGGCCACCAGGTTGAGGTTGCCGGCGGCGTTCACGCTGCCGGCCCCCTGCACCGCCAGGCTGCCGCCGGCCCCAAGGGTCAGCGAGCCGCTGCTCACCAGTTCGCCGCCGATGGTCACATCGCTCGCCAACGAGAGGTTGCTGCTGGCTTGCGCGGGCGTGAGCAGGTTGAGGAAGCCCTGCAGGTTGAGGTTGCCGGTGCTGCCCAGGCTGAGATTCGCCGTCGTCAGCGACGCCCGCCGCAGGCCCGTGGCGCTGCTGTCGAGGAACAGGGTGCTGCTGGTGGGCGTGCTCAAGCTGGCACTGCCGCTCACCAGCGCCGCCTCGCCCAGAATCTGCAGATCACCAGCACTGGTGCTGGCGCTGAAGCTCGCGGCCTGCACGTCGCCGCTGAGGCTGAGGCTCTGGCCCTGAAGGTTGACGCTGCTGCCGCTGCCCGCCACCAAGGGGGTGAGGCTGCCGAGCATGCCACTGGCGGAAGCGGGTGGCACCGGGATGGCGATCGGCACCAGGCCGGCTGTGGCCACGCTGGTGCCCGGCGAGGTGCCGGCCGGAAGTGCGGCCAGTTGGAAATGGTTGGGGTCGTTGCTGATCACCCCATAGGCCATGCCGTCCTGCAGGGGCGAAAGGGCTCCCTCCTGCACCCCGTGGTAGATCACCTGGCTGCCATTGGCCAGGCCGTGGTTGGCAACGCTGAAGCCCGCCGTGCCCGCGGCCAGGGCTCCGGCCGACAGCACGAGCGGCGCCGTGGCCAAGCCCGCCGTCGGGGAGGCCGCCAGCAGTGCACTCGCAAGGGTCAGGCTGCCCTGGGGGGCCGTTATCAGAATCGTTGGGGCGCTGATGGCGCCGCCGGAGGCCGGCAGCTGAGGCACCCCGCCGTACACCGCCAGGGCACCGCTGGGCAGAGCCGCGCCACTGGCCGTCACGAAGGCGCCACTGCTGTTCACCAAGTAACCGAGCCGATCCACCAGCAGGGAGCCCGTGGCGGCACTGGTGGTGAACAGCTGCGAGGCCGTGCTGATCGAACCACCGCTGGAGTTGAGCGTTACCGCATTGGCGGCCCCGATCGCCGCGCTGGAGCTCAAATTGGCGCCAGAGAGCAGCTGCACATTGCTGCCGCTGGCCAGGGGGGTGGCCTGCAGCAGGGAGCCGCTGGCGGAGTAGGTCTGGGCACCATTGAGGCCCGTGAGGTTGGCACCGGCCTGCAGCGCCAGGCTGCCGCCGCCGGCCGCGCTGGCCGCGCCGTTGGTGGTGACCGTTACCGGCAGGGGGGAGTCGCTGGCCAACAGGCCGCCGATTTGCACACTGCCCGCCGTGATGCTGAGGCCAGCGCCGCTGGCAGTGCTGCTGAGGCCAGCGCCGCTGGCCGTGTTGCCCTGCAGGCTGATCTGGCCCGGGCTGCCGTGGTTGAACGTGCCGCCGGCCGTGGCCGTGAGGCTGGCCACCTGCAACACCACCTCGTTGCCGGCGGTCGCCACGTTGAGGTTATTGGCGGCATTCAGCTGCAAGAAGGCCGCCGGAGCATCCAGGCTTTCGGGGGTCGTTGGCGATAGGCCATTGAGGCTGAGGGAACCGGCGCTGGAGCCATAGGTGAGGCTCGTCAGCAGGGGCGCGGCGTTGGTGTTCACCAGGTTGGCCACGGCCAAGTCGCCGCTCTGCTGAATGGTCACGCTGGCGGTGCTGCCGCTGAGGTTCAGGTCGGCGATCAGGCCGCTGCCATTGTTGACGCCGCTGCTGGCATTGGGCGTCAGATTCAGCGTGGGTGCATCCACAGCCCCATCGAGCACCAGGGTGGCGTTGGCCGTCGGCTGCAGGATCCAGTCGATGGCGCCGCCGGCGGCGCTGCTGCGCAGGCCGCCGCTCCACTGCAGACTTGAAAATGGCGTGGCTGTACTGCCAACGGTCACGCTGCCATTGGCGGCGCTCACCAGCACCGTGGCCGGGATCACCCCGGTGAGGGTGCCCGTGGTCTGGGGCCAGCCCAGCTGGGCCAGGCCCAGGCTGGTGCCGGCGTTGAGACCAATGCCGAGGGCCGGATTGAGCAGGGTGTCCGCCGGGGGCACCAGCGCGAAGCGCAGCAGGCCGCTGCGGGAATCCAATTGCGGAATCTCGCTGCCGCTGAGGCCGGCGGCGCTGGCGGCGCTGTTGATGGCGGCGTTGATGGCGGCGATCAGGCCCGTGAGGCTGGCGTAACTGCCCGCCGCCAGGGTCACGGCCAGGGGGGTCACCGCTGCGGGGCCGGTGGTTACGGCCAGGGCCAGGTTGAGCGGCTGGCTGAGGGTGCCGTTCATCACCTGTTGGCTGGGGTAATCCGGGGCTTCGATCGCCAGGCCGGCCTGGTCGGCGCTGAGCGTGATGCCGGCGGCGTTGAGCTGCAGAGTTGCCTCGGCGGTGCCGGCGCTGGGCAGTCCGCTACCCGACGGGTCGGGACCAAGCCGCAGCTGGGCCAGGGGGTTGAGCAGCAGCTGGGCGCCGGGGGCGCTGATGCTCAAACTGGCGCCGGCGATCAGGTCATGCAGCAGCTGGGGCGATTGCGGCGCACTCAGGCTGAGATTGGGCGCCGCGCTCCAGGCTCCCTCCACGGTGGTGACCGTGCCATCGGCGTTGAGCAGGCCGCCGAGCACGAGGGCGTTGCTGGCGGTGTTGCTCACACTCAGGGAGAGGGTGGCATTGGAATTGGGATTGAGCGCGATGGCGCTGGCATTGGGCGGAGCATTGCCGCTGCTGGGGGCCACGGAGCCACCGGCCACCAGCAGGCCGGCACTGAACAGGCCCGCCCCACTGGCCAGGCCGGTGGCAGTGAGGCTGAGGTCAGCGCCGCTGATCAAGCCGGAGCCGGCGGCCAGGCTGATGCTGCTGGCGGTGGCCTCCAGGGCGCCGCTCACCTGGGCCGTGCCGGCGATGCTGAGATCCCCCGCGGCCGTGAGGTTGAGATCGGCTGCCCCGGTGCTGGGGCCGATCGCCAGGCTGCCGTTCAGCACCAGGTCGGTGCCGGCCAGCAGGGCGTTGGTGCCGCTGGCATTGGTGCCGCTGGCGTTGTTGGCAGCCAGGCTCGAGGCCGTGGTGGCCCGCAGGGCTCCGGCACTGGCCTGCAGGTTCAAGCTGCCGGCCGCCAGGTTGCCGAGCAGCCACAGTCCTTCGTCGCTGGCGCCGCTGCTCAAACTCACAGCTCCGGCATTGGTGAGGTTGCCCAGCAGGGGCAGCAACTGGTTGCTGGTCAGCTGGAAGCCGCCGGGATCGCCCAGCTGCAGGCTGCCGCCGAGGATCAAGTTGGTGGTCTGCTCGCCGTTGGCGGAGTTCCCATCAAGCAGCACGTCGGCGACGCCGGCGGCCTCCAACTGCTGCACCTGGCCCGGGGTGAGGTAGTCGCTGATGGCCAGGGCGGCGGTGCCGGCCGACAGCTGCTGGGTGGGCACACCACTGATCAAATTGCCCTGCCACACCACTCCATTGCCGCCGAGGCTGAGGCTGGCGCCAGCGCCGCCCGACACGTTGAGCGTGGCGCCGGCAGCGGCACTGAACAGGCCGCCGGCCTGCAGGCTCACCGCCGATGAGCTGGAGCCGGAGCGCTGCACCAGGCTGCCGCTCAGGAGGTTGAGGGCGCCGGCGCTCTCCACGCTGAGGGCGCCGCTGGCGCTGAGGCCGGCGTAGATGCTGAGGCCGTTGCCGGGGGCCTGGGTGACGATCGAGGCGTCGCCGCTCACAGTCAGCCCCGCGAAGCTCAGGGTGCCGGTGACATCGGCGGCCGTGTCGATCGCCAGATCGAGGCTGTTGCTGAGATAGAGGTCTTCCGTGAGCGAGCCGGAGACGCTGCCCACAGCGGTGAGCAGGGGGGCGGCGGCGCTGCCGGCGCCGGCCAGGCCGTTGAACACCAGGCTGGCGGCGCTGATCACCGGCGCACTGCCGGCCATCGCCTCCGGGGCGTCGCCGCTCAGCCACACCACCCCGCCGGGGGCGGAGAGGCCCGTGAGTTCCACGCCGGCACCTGTGATCCCCAAGGCCATCACGGCGCCGGGGGCGGCATTGGCCGTCAGGCTGGCGCTCAGCTGGGTGAGCTGGGGCTGACCCAGGCTCTCCAGGCCGCCGCCCACCAGCAGCGGCGACACCGCCGTGCCGAAGCCGGTGGCGCTGAGGCTGATCGTTTCGGCCTGCAGGTTGACGCTGCCATCGCCGATGCTGCTGGCGCTGCGGCCGGCATCGAGGAGATTGCCACCACTGCTGCTGATCGATACGGTGCCGTCGGCGATCACGGCCCCCAGGGGCAGATCGCCGGAGCTGGCGAGGTAGGCCGAGCCACTGCTGCTGACGTAGATGCTGGCGGTGCCGCCGAGGCTCAGCTGAATCGGGCTGTCGGCGCTGCCCACATCGCCCCCGGTGCTGCGCAGCTCCACCGGACCGGTGGAGTTCGCGAAGCCGGTGGCATTGCTGCTGCCGGCACTGGCGCTGCCCTGCTGCAGGGCCGACGCCTCCACGGACACCAGACCCTGGGCCGTCAAGCTGGCGATCGTGAGGCTGTCGGGGCTGGCCAGCCGCACGCCGCCGCCGGACTGCACGGCCAGGGAGCCGCTGATGCTCAGGCCCACCGGGGTCTGCAGCTGCAGGCTCACCCCCACCACGGAGTTGAGGTTGGTGACCAGGGCGCCGGGCAACAGGCTGGCCGGCAGGCTGGAGGTGGTGATGGTGGCGTTGCCGCTGCCATCGGCCATGGCCTGCCAGAGGCTGGCGTCACCGAAGTCGGTGAGCAGCAGGTCGAGGGTGGCCGCAGCGCCAACATAGGCGTAATAGCCCTGGAAGGCCGGGGTCTCGGCCAGCACCACCTGGGCGCTGGTGAGGGCGGCGCGGGTGTCCATCACCAGGTTGCCGGGCTGCACCACCACGGTGCCGTTGGCGGTGGTGAACTGCTCGGCGTTGGCGGCGGGTTGCACCTGCCAGAGGGGCTGACCCTGGCTGTTCGTGGCGTTGAAGTTGACCTGGCTGAGATCGATCGGAGCGGCGCCGCCCAGGTAGCTGTAGATGGGGCCTTGGCCGGCCACATAGCTGGGGCTGAAGGTGCTGAATTGGCTGGAATCGCTGAAATCCGGGGTGGAGCCGGTGGTGTTCAGCGGGCTGGTGCCGATGTACTGAAACACCTGATAGACACTGCCCACCAGATCGGTTGGCGCCGCGCCGCTGAGCAGTTGGGCATTGGCGGCGGAGAGGTTGTTGTAATTGCCATCCGGGATCGCAATCAACACCGTGCCGCTGGTGCGGCCCACATCACCGCTGGTCACCAGGGTGAGGTTGGCGGCGCTGATGGCAGTTGCCCCGCTGCCGCTGGCAACGGGCTCGGGTGTCACGTTGGCGGCTTGAGAGGGGAACAGCTCCAGGAACAGGGAAGCATCGAGCGGGTAGTAATAGGTGTTGTAACCAGTTACCCGCTGATTGAGATAGATTTGCTGCTGGGCTTGAGGGCGTTGGTAGACATAAGTTGGGCTGTACATGCTGTCCCCCGTGAGCTGCTCCACCGTGGCCAGTCGGCTTTGGTAGGCGCTGATCGCCGTGCTCACATAGCCCTGGTTAACGAGTTGTTGCACCTGGGCTTCGCTGAACACAAACGTGCCCCCGCCCGCAAACGGGTCGGCCTCAGCGCTCCAGCTGCCATCAGCGTTCTGGCTGGCATTGCGATACGTCATCCAGTAGTTGAAGTAGTCGCTGGCGTCCTGGCTGGCCATCTCCTGGTAGGCCGCCGCGGTGGCGGCCCCCGTTGGGGCGTTGGGGGGGCCGTCGGTGATGCTGAAGGCGGCGTCCTGCTGGGCCAGGGCGGCGGTGTTGATCGGATTGATCGCCAGGCCGGTGGCATCCAGCAGGCGCCCGCCACTCACCGTGAGCAACACATCCCCGCTGGTGGCGATGGCGTTGCTGGAACTGAAGCCGCCAGGCAGCACCAGCAGCAGATCGCCGCTGGCCTGGCTGAGGGCGATCGTGCCGCCGCCCGCCAGCTGCACCGCCAAGCCGCCGTTGGTGGCACTGCCGCCCGTGGCGATCCGCAGCGGCGCGCTGGCGCTGCCCAGGTTGCCGCTGCCGAGGTTGATCTCCAGCAGGTTGGCCGCCACAAAGGCGGCCGTGCCACTGGGCTGGAGACTCAGATCCACCGCTCCGCTGGAGTTGAGCAACAGGGTGCCGCCCGCCGCCAGGGCCGCTGTTCCGTTGGCCGGATTCAGGCCCGCGTCGAGCTGCAGGGTCGGGGAGCCGTTGCTGCCAGCCACCGTGCTGAGGCTGAGGTCCTCGCCGGCCAGGGCCGCAATCGCCAGGCTGGCGTCCGCCGTGGAGGCCCCCAGGCCCAGGGTGAGGTCGCCGGCGGCGCTGAACTGCAACTGGGCCCCATCGCCGAACAGCAACAGCGGGGCGCTGACATCGCCGCCGCTGGAGCTGACGCTCAGGGCGGTGGCGGCCTCGATCCCACCCGAGAGGATCACGCTGCCCACGGAATCCACCGTCACCCCGCCGGCGCCATCGCCTGGCAACAGGAAGCCCACGCTGATCGGCCAGTCGGCCTTCATCGCGTAGGAGTAGTAGTTCTGCAGGCCCTTGATCGTGGTGGTCAGGGTGTTGTAGGTCTTCTTGCGCAAGAAACCGCCACCGGTGGTCCAGTTGGTTTGCGTTTGGCTGCTGCCGTCGGAGACCTGGCTGTAGGTGAGCGCCAGGCCGGTATCGCTGGCGCCGCTGCCCGTGACCCAGCTCTGGCCACTGGCCAGGCCAATGGGGGTGGCCGGCTGCAGTCCCTGGCCTAGCAATAACGGCGCACCAGACACATTCTGAATCGTTTGATTGGTGTAGTTGGTGGTCTGCGGGTCAATAGCAAAGCCGAACAGATTGAAGCTGCTCTCCTGGTACAAGTTGCTTATGGTCTCGGTGGATTGTTGACCCGCGGTCCAGGTGTAGGTGAGACCAGCGCTGGGGTTGTAGTTCACACTGGCGGTGCTGGTGCCAACACTGCCATCGCTGACGGTGGGGGTGAGGCTGACGGGATTGCCCTGGGCCGTGTAGGGATTGCCGGTTCCCGTCGATTGACCGGTGCTTTGGGTGGAGATGGCCTGGCTGATCGTGCCATCGGCCTCATAGCTGTAGACCGTTTGGGTGGCGGCCGTCTGGGGGATCAGGGCGATCGGCTGGCTGCTGGTCCAGGCGCTGTAGGTGAGGGGGGTTAAAGGGCTCGACGGCAGGGCCAACTGCAGGCTGGTGGGATCGGTGGCCGAGGCGATCACCACATAGGTGGTGCCGGAGATCAGGCCGGTGATCGGCGAAGCCGTGCTGATGACATAGGCATTGGTGGTGGCATCAAAAACCACACTGTTGGTGTAGGCCACCTGCACCTGATCGCCACTGCTCAGGCCATGGGGATAGGCAAAGCTGATCGTGCCACTGCTTGCCGAGCCGCTGCTGAGATCCACATTGTTGGGCACCAGATCCAGCTGGGGCGCATCGATGATCGTGATCGTGCTGTCGACCGGGGTCATGTCGATCTGGCCCAGCTGCAGGGTCCAGGTGCTGTTGTTGGTGAAGCTGAACTGGGGCTGCCCTTGGAAAGCCACCACCTGGCCGTTGCCGGTGCTGAGGATCTGGCCTGTGAGCGTGATGTCGCCACCGCTGCTGGGGATGTCGTAGAGGGTGATCGTTTGGCTGGCGGCATTCACATAGCCCGCCAGGGGCAGGGCGCTGCCGGAGGCGCTGCTGAAACTGATGCCATCGATTGGATTGCCGGCCCCATTCACCAGGCTGCTGGAGCTGGTGGGGGCGAAGTCGGCCGCCACCTGCATGGTGGTGTCCGGCAGACCCGCCTGGATCGAACCATTGATATCGAGATAGAGCGCATCAATGCTGATCGAACCCCGCGACAAGATGGAACCTGTTTTACCAATCGCCGCTGACACCTGTTGGTTGGTTTGGGTCAGGGAGGAGGGGCTGCCGGTATAGGTGCCATTACTATTGGTGGAAGAATCGGATACCTGAGCCTGCAGAGCATTGCTACTCAACGCCGTGGCGGGATCGACGCCGGTGTGGAACCAGGTGTCACTGTTCAGCATGAAGTTGCCGGCGGAACTGATCGTCACCGGATCTCCATTCACCGTGCCGCTCACCTGGATGCTGCCCACGGTGTTGGTGAGTGTGACTGGCCCCGTGGGATTGGAAATCGTGCCCAGCACATAGAGATCGGGCGATAAGGCCGGCACGGGAGCGCCGGGCAGGCTGATGTTCTCGAGCGCGTTCTGCTCGATCGTCACGCTGGTCACCGGGGTCACGATCTGGCCGATCGCCGCGCCGCTCACCCCGCCGGCGCCGTTCACATAGATGCCACCAGGGCTGAACACGGTGTAGGCGCCGTTCACCGTGGCCACCACATCGGCAGCGCCGATCTGCACATCCCCCAGGGCCAGGATCAGCGGAGCGCTGTTGTTGACGGCGATGTTGGCGTCGGCGTAGGCGGTGAGATTGCTGGGGGCCGGACCGCCGCTGAAGGTCTGGCCGTCTACGGTCACGGCACCGCCGCCGCCGCTGGCCTGCAGGAAGATCGAGCCGGGGGAGGCGTAGAGATCCGGCAGCTCCAGCACCAGCCCGATGACGTTCTGCTGAATCGCGCCGGTGCTATCCATCAGGCCGAGGCTGATGGCCTGCTGGTTGACCGCCTGATATTGGCTGATGAAGCGCGCCTGGTCCGCCGGGGAATTGGCGTACTGGTTGATCAGCTCAGTGAGGTGCTGCTGCTCGATGGCCAGGTCGCTGCTCAGATTGGCGAACAGCAGCCGGGGCTGGCCCGCGGCACTGTTCCAGAGGCTGGTGGGCAGCACCACCGCCACCTGATTCGCCAGCTGCGCCGCATTGCTGGCGTCGCCGGCCTCGGCGGGGGTGGGGGGCAATGGGGCCGCCAGCACCTGATAGGTGTAGGCCACGCTGGGGTCGGCGCCGAGGGCGCTGATCTGCGCGGTGGTGAGGTCCGTTCCTAGCACCAGGGGAGAGCTCAGCGGCGTGGCCAGCTCCAGGTACTGGGACTGGGTGGGGGCATCACTGGCAAACGGCAGGGCCCAGATGGCCAGGTTGTGCTGCAGACCGGCCGTGAGTTGGGAATCCGCAGTGATATTGATCGTGTTGGTGCAGTTATCGAGGGTGGTGATCTGGCCGGGAATCGGCACGGCCACCAGCAAGCGCACGACGGAATCGGCCTGGGTGCGTGCCGTGTTCTCCTGGGATATGGTGTGACTAACGCCCTGGCCCGCCCCGGGGGTGGTGCTGCCGGAGTTGGTGTTGAAGGTGCCGTAGGCCTGCAGATCCAGGTTGCCCAGGGCCTGCAGCACGCTGCCGCCTTCGATGCTGATCGTGTTGGAGTCGCTGACGGTGGCGATGGCTTTGCTGGGGGTCACCCCCAAAATCAGGGAGTTGATTTCACTTTCGGCATCGGCCAGCAGCAGATTGGGCACGCCGGCCTGGCTGAGTCCGCTCCAGATCTGCACATCCACCCCCTGCAGCGTGGCGCCATCCAGGCTGATGCTGTTGTTGGGCGTGTTGGTGGCCGTGGCAATGCTGTTGCCCACCCCGAACAACCCCGCCATGGCCGAGCTGGAGGCGCTGATGGTGCCGTCACCCTTGGCGGCGATCTGCACCGCGCCGCTCGGGTTGATCAGCTGGGCCCCACTGGCCACGGTGATGGCGGTTTGGGCGTTGTTGGCGATGGAGGAACTGCCGGTGACCACAGACACGGCGCTGAGAGTGGCATCCAGCAGGCAGTAGTCGGTGGCAACGATGGAGTTGAGGGCCTGCAGCTGCAGGCTGCCGGGCTGCGACAGCGACCCATTGGCCTCCAACAGGGCGTTTTGGCCGATGCTGATGAAGGAGCCCGCCTGGGAATCGTCGCTGCCGATCGTGGTGGTGGAGCCGATGCCGCTGCCGCCTAACGCGCCCACGGCGACGCTGTTGGCGTTGAAATCCTGGGTGAATTCGGAATCGCCGTTCTGGCTGCCGTACTTGTTTTTGCTGAGGTTATAAGTGGCCTCCAGGCTGAGGTTGGGGGCCATCATCTGGGCGCCATCTCCTATGGCGATGTTGCCGCTGCTGGTGATCGTGTTGCTGAGGTCCACGCCACTGGCGGCGGCGGTAAGAAAGCCAGCTGCCACTGCGATGCCCTCACCGCGGCTGTCGATCGCCTGGGTGAGCGCACTGGCCAGGCTGATCGTGCCGGTGGCGGCGCTGGCGCTCACCGTGCTGTTGCTGCCCAGCTGGGTCTTGGCCGTTTGGCTGGTGGTGGTGCTGCTCTGGGCCCCGGCCCCTGCCACAGCTATTGCGGACATCCCCAGGGCGGCACTGACGCTGTCGGCGGTGAGGGTGTCGGTGGAACTGGAGCGCAGGGTCACGTTCGCCCCGTTGACACTGAGGGCGTTGCTGTCGTTGCCGAGCCGCAGCCACACCTCCGGATCGGAGCTGGAATTGCCCAGGCTGGTGGTGGCCTCCATCACGCCTAAGCCCGCCGCGAATGTGCCGGCCGCCGAACCCGCGCCGCCGTAGCTGGCGGCGGTGAGGTTGTTCACGGCATCGGCGGCCAGGGTCACATCGCCGCTGGCCTGGAGCGTGCCGGCATCCAGCAGGGTCTGGCTGGTGCTGCTGCTGCTCCCCCCCGCCACGTTGATCGCCCCGGAGACGGCGAAGCTGGCGCCGCCGCTGCCGGTCACGGCGATGGCCTGGTTCTGGGTGAGGCTGTCGGAGTTGAGGCTGAGGATGCTGAGGTCGCCATTGGCCGTGAGGCTGGGGGCACCGGCACCGCTGGCGCTGGCGCTGAGCTGGGTGGTGACGCTGTTGGCAAAGCTGCTTTGCAGATTGCCCACCCCGACGGCGAAGGCGCCTTCGGTGCCCACCGCCACCGAGACGGTCACGATTTCAGCGCTGATCGCATTGCTGACGGCCTCCTCATCGGCCTTCACCATGCTGAAGCTCGCCGCGCTGCTGCCGGCGGGCGGCAGGGCGAAACCGCCGCTCACGATCGTCAGATCGCCGCTGCCGCCAGCTCCGGCCACCAGGGCGAGGTTGCCGCTGATCGTGGTGCTGGTGGTGTTGGCGATGGTGGTGTTGATGCCGGCCCCGCCACCGCTGAGGCCCAGCTCCCCGCCCAGGGCCACGGCCACCGGCACCGCCTGGGCCTGATTCACTTGGGCCTGGGGATCGATGGCGCCGAGGCTGAGGTTGCGTCCGGCCTGAATCGTCAGGGGGCTGGAGCCGCTGGCACCACTGCCACTGCCACTGCCAGTGGCGCTGCCAGTGGCGCTGCCACTGCCACTGCCATCGTTGATGCTGAGCGCGTTGGTGTTGGCGATCCGGTTGTTGTTCTGGGCCACCCCGATGCTCAACGTGGCGCCACCATCTGGGTTGAGGTCCAACGCCAGGCTGCCGCCATCGGTCTGGGCATTGCCGACGCTGGAATCGGTGCTGGAATAGATCAGCAGGTCGCGGGCGGCGCTGACGCTGCTGCCGCTGAGGCTGGTGCCAACGTTGAAGGCGATGATCGAATCGTTGAAGGCGCCGCTGAAGGAGCCGGCGAAGTCGCCGCTGGTCATCGCCACGCTCACCGGCACCGCCAGCACGTCGTAATCGCTGCTTGTGGTGGCAGCGATGGTGATGTCGGCGTCGCTGCCGGTGGTCGCCAGGCTGCTGCCCGTGATGCTGGTGCTCACCTGGGCCAGGTTGGCCGTGGTGGGATTGGAACTGCTGGTGCTGCCGAGCCGGTTGGTGGCCTTCACGGCCCCCACCTCAGCGGCGCCGCCCGTGGGGGCCAGGCTCACGGCAGCACCGCCACTGCCCACCTTGACGCTGGCCCCCTGGTCGGCACTGCTGGTGATGCTGATGGCGCCGCTGCTGCTCAGCTGCACGTCGCTGACGCTGGTGGTCACATCGCCCAGGAGGAGGTTGCCGGCGCCGGCGCCACCTCCACCCATCGAAAATCCCACCTTGCCAGCAAAGCCGGCGGTCACGGACACCGCCACCGCCGTGGCCTGCAAGGCGGGAGCAGCCCCCTGCTGGCGTGAGGCGCCCAGGGTGAGGCTGCCGACGCTGGAGCCGGCGGCCAGATTGCTGAGGCTGGTGGCCAGGCTGTTGTTGAGGGTGTTGTCGGCCAGGGCGACGCCGATGGCGACGTTGATACTCCCTGTGCTTTCGCCGCCGGCGTAACTGGCGGACAGAGTGGCCGCCACGCCCTGGGCCTGGGCCGTGGCGTTGTCGCTGCTGGTCACGCTGAGGGCCCCCGCCTGCAGGGGGGTGCCGCTGCCTCCGGCCGCGGGGGTGGCACCACTGAGGTCGGCCTGGATCTGCATCGAGGAGACGTTGGTGGCTTCGGCACCAGCTCCAGAGAGCGAAACCGCTCCGCCGTCTTGGCTGGAAATCCCCAAGGCGGCACTGCCGGCGGCAACATTGGTCTGGAGGCTGGCGCTGTTGGCGGCGCCCACCTGCACGGCTCCGCTGCTCACCAGGTCCACATTGGTGAGGCTCGCCTGCAGCAGGTTGCCCTGGCCTCCCGCCGCGTTGGTCACGGCCTGGGGATTCCCCCCGGACGCATCGGCATTGCCTTGGGTTGCACCGATGAAGTTGCGGGCCAGGGCCACGCCGATCGCCGCCTGGAGCGCCACGTCTCCGCTGGAACCCCCGGTGGCCACGCCGTCCACGATGGCGGTGATCTCGCTGTTGTCGCTGGCCAGCACGCTGATGCTGCCGGTGAGGGGAATGGGCGAGCCAGCCGTACCGCTACCGCCAGAGGTGGTGCCCAGACCCGAGAGGCTCACCCCGTCCACCAGGGCCCGGGTGTCGCCGAGGATGATGTTGAAGCTGTGGGCACCGCCGCCGCTGAAGCCCCCGCCAACGGTAGTGGTGCCGCCCACGGCAGCGGCAATGGCCACGGCGGTGGCATTGCTGCTGATGCTGGGCTGACGAGTGGCACTCACATCGAAATCGCCACCGAGAGTGAGACTGGCCAGGTTGTCGATCTGGGCGGTGACATCGCCGTTGATCGTGTTGTTGGCGAGGGAAACACCAATGGCGACGGAGAGATTCCCGCTGTTTTCCCCCCCATAGCTCAGGCCGAGGGATCCCGAACCCGCATTGCCGCTGATCGAGCGATGATCGGATGCTGCAATGGTGAGATCCCCACCCAGGCTGAGGCTGTCCGGGGCAGCCGTGCCGCCCAGGCCGGTGACGCTGGCCGCGACGTCGCCATCAAGGCTGTTGGTCACCGAGGCCCCAGCCCCCACCAGCGCAACCTCGGCCTGGTCCCCACTGGACTCGGCGATCGCCATGGAGGCGCTGGCCGCCACGGCGCTGATCTGATCACCGGCTCCGGCCTGCACGAGCAGATCGCCAACCAGATCGATGCTGTTGGCGCTGAGGCTGGCGGTGATGTCGCTACTGGCGTCCGTGCTGTTGGCCACGGTGGTGGCCCCGATCGCCACCCCTGCGTCTGAGCTCCCAAGCCCCCGGGCCACCGCCAAGGAGCCGGCGCCGGCCTGGGCATTCAGTTGGCGCCGCTGGCTGTTGGCGGCGTTGACGGTGCCGGCCTGCACCTGGGTGGTGCCCGATGAGCTGCTGGAGAGGTTGCGGGCCTGCACAGAGGCGGTGGTGGCGGAGCTGAGCTGGTTGCTGATGCCGGCGCCGCCGCCCGCCAAGCCCCCCGACAGGCCGGAGCTGGCTCCGCTGTTGGTGGCGCTGATGGCCACCGCCAGGCCAAAGCTGGAGATCTCGGAGAGATCGAGGCTGCTGACGTTCAGACCCTGGTTGCTGATGTTCAGATCCACGCCACTGCCCAGATCGACGCTGCTGACCAGATCGCCCTCGATCTTGGCGGTGGCCTGCACCGCACCGATCGCCAGGCTGCCACTGGTGCCGCTGCCATCGCCGCCATCGGCGGATGTGGTGGTGAAGGAGAGCGCGTCGCCGGTGGCCTGGGCGTCGATCTGGCGCGCGCTGGTGGTGGTCAGCGTCAGACCGCCCAGATCCACCGCCGTGTCACTGCCGCCGGCGATGCCCTGGAGCTCCGCCTGGATCGCGTCGTTGATCGTGTTGTTGGTCACCACGAGCCCCAGGCCAAGCGAGCCGGTATTGGCGCTGGCCTGGCCGCTGTCCACGGCCACGGCGAAGCCGCCGCCGAAGGTGTAGATGTTGCCCATGCCCAGCAGAGGATCGTTGCTGAGCAGGCTCTCGGCATTAATCGTGAGCTGCCCTGCCACCGTGAGATCGTCGATGTTGTAGACGCCGGCCGTGATGCCGCCGCTGAGCTCGTTGAAGGCGAAGGCCCCGGCGATGCCGCCGTTGAGGCTGGTGGTGTTACCGGAACGTTTCTGCTGTGCGGCGGTGACCACGGCGCCGGCGGCATCGGCCACGATGCGAGAGGTGGCCGTGCGCTCGGCCAGCAGGCTGGCCGATGTCAGCGTGATCGAACCGGTGCCGGGACCGCTGGCGGAGGGGGAACCAACCAGGGCCGCCACCGGCCGCTCAATGCGGTTGCCGGTGCCGGCGCCCACCAGGGCACCGCCATAGCTGCTGCCCAGATCAGAGGTGCTGCTGGAGAAGGCGCCGCTGATCGCGTAGGCGCCAATGGCGGAGCCATCTTGGGCGTTGATCGCCAGGTCGGCCGCCTGCAGGCTGCTGGCGCCATCGATCTGGGCCGTGATGGCCCCCTGGAGGCTGTTGTTGGAGGCGGAGGCCCCCATCGACAGGCTGCCGGTGGTGCCGTCGCCGCCGTTACCGCCGTTACTGGCGCTGGCCAGGGCGATGTCCAGGCCGCCCGTTACGGCCAGGATCTGCTCATCACTGCTGGCGGTGAGGGCCACGTCGGCGGCCGTCTGGCTGTTGCCGGGCTGGATGGCGTTGCCGGGCTGGATGGAGGTGGTGCTGATCGTGGCGCTGATCGGATTGGTGTAGTCGTTTTCGGCGCCGGCGCCGGAACCGCTGATGGCGTAGGCCGCCAGGGCCCCAGAGGAGGTGGCCGACGATGATGAACCGGCGCCGCTGATCGCCACGGTCTGCAGTTCCACGCCTCTGCTTTGGGCGCTGAGGTTGATCGAGGCGGCCCCCGAGCTGGACGCCTGGGTGGTGAGGTCGCTGGCGCTGAGGCTGGCGGTGGTGGCGGTTTTGAGATCGTTGATGGCGATGGAGGCGCCAAAGGCATCCCCGGAGGAGCTGCGGTTTTTAACGGCCTTGGCATCGGGATTGAGCGGGTTGGCCGCCAAACCCAGGCTGCCGGCATAGGCCAGCCCATCGCTGGCTTCGCTGGCGCTGATGCTGAGCGACTGGAGCTGGGATGCCTGCAGGCCACTCACCTGGGCGGTGGTGGAGCTGCCTTTGTCCTTGGCGGTGGTGGAGCTGCCCCCGTCATTGGCGGTGGTGGAGCTGCCCCAGTCGGCATCGAGGTTGAGGGCCAGGGAAGCGGGGATCGCCAGGGTGGTGCCCTGGGACACCCCTTTGGCCAGGCTGATCGCTCCGGCCAGGGCATAGGCCTTGCTGATGACTTCTCCAGTGGAATTCGTCAGGTCGGTGGCGCTGGTCAGGCTCACCGTGGTGGCCGTATCCGCCAGGTTCACGGACTGCAGCTCGGTGGTGACCTGGCGACTGACCAGGTTGACGCTGACGGCCCCGGCCAGGGTGCCCAGGCCAGGGGGGGAGGCCTGGGCGTCGTTCTGGTTGGTGTTGGTGCTTTCGCGCTTGCCGATGGTGAAGCCACCACTGGTGTTCACCAGGCGGGTGGTATCGATGGCGGAAAGGTTGAGCTGGCTGGCATTGAGATTGATGGCATCGGGATTGGCGGTGTTGGTGGATTTCACCAAGGAACTGCTCTCAATAATGAGCTTCTCCACGGCCACGGAGCCGCTGCCCGCGATCGGCAGCCCCTTGCTGAGCAGGCCCTGATAAAGCTCGCTGTAGGCAGGAGCAAGGCCGGCGTCATCGTTGCCATACTTGGTATTGTTTTTATCTCCCTGGTTGTTGACCAGCCTGGTGTCGCTTGAGATCGAGCCGGCCACCGCCACGGCCACGATCTCGCCGTCAGTCAAGGTATCGAGTTCGATGGAATCGAAGAGATTGCCGTTGGATATGATGTTACCGATCTGATTCTTAGCCCGCCGCTGAATATCGTTAATAATGAAAGAAGCGCCAATGCCGATCGAGTTGCTGTTCTGCACATCGCCGGCCACATCCAGCTTCAGAGATCGATAGTTTCTGAAAGTTTGATTGCCCTTGCTGTCGTATGGTCTATCCACATTCTGGATGCCATCCACCCTGCCCTCATAGGCGGCAAAGCTGATCAGAGAGGCATTGATGGCGGCATTGTCAGCAATGACATTAGACACGGTATTTGGCAAGGCACCGCTACTGCTGGGAGCACTGATATTGAGGGCGCCACTGATACCCCAGTATTCTGATTTACCAGTGCCCAGAGACACCATCACCTCTAAGCCACCACGCTCCGCTGTTGCGTTTAGCGCGCCGCTGAGATTGCCAATAAACTGGGATCCAAACGTATTGCTAACCTCGTGGGATGAAGTGTTGATATTCAACACTGCACCAACACCTTGCTGGCTCACGGTGCCATAGTTAAACATCTCTCTAGAAGCGCCAAGTCTGCTCTTAGCAAGCTTCAGGCCACTTAATTGATCCATCAGATTTTTTAGACCAATTCGAAACTGAAAGACCCCTGCACCGGCATAGTCATTCTCAAGATCATAGCTAAGCGGGGTTAAATTAGCGGCATTAATGGTGCCCGTGAAGCTATTAATTGCCGAGCGCTTGCGCTGCTGCGCGTTGGCCGTCAATGAGAGGCCAAAATCGACCGCTAAATTGGTGGTAACAGGATTGCCGTTAGCATCCTTTTTCCAGACCGGCTTGGCTTTGATCGTTTGTTTTTTAGTTTTTGTAATGCCAACAAGCTTCAAATACCAAGGCGACCAAGGGCCTTCTTCTTTGCCTGGGTCGCCGCCTTTGCCATCAAACTCGGCGCCATTGTCTTCTCTCGTCCACTTCGTATTTTCAAGTGGGTTGCCATAGCGATCTGTTTCCCCGGCGACCGTAGATGTGTCCTGAACCTTGGACAACTCAGTGAGGTGGCCACGGTTGCGGATATTGCTAAATGAGTTAAGGAGCTGGGGGAATAGGGTGTCCTCAAGGTTTTTCCATAATGCGGAACCTTCGGCCCCGAGGGCAGCGAGGGTTTTGTTCCTGGTTTCATGTCTTCTTTGTTTTTTGTTTTCACTGTCTGTCGGTGTTGGTTGGCTGTAGGCAGAGCCCAGGCTGATGAAGGGGAGGCGCGTTGCGTTGGGCTCCACAATCGTGGCGATTGGGTTGACTGAGCCAGGCGTATTGATCGTGCCGCCGATGGAGTTTTTGGCCTGGTTGTCGATCGCGCTTTCGACAACAGCTACGACTAGGGAAAGCTTAACCGTTTCTAGCATGGTCTCGCCGATTGCGGCACTATGATAAAGTTCGGTAATATTGTTATTAATGTCGACGTCACCGCTGGCGTCAATCTGAGCATTTTGGCCAATGGATATCGATGATTTCTGGTCGGCTATGTTTATACTTATGGCTCCAGTGATGCCAAAGGTGGCGTTGGTGGTTTGTTTTGGTTTTTTGGCTTTTTCTGGAAACTTGTCGTGGAGTGTCTTGATAAGCTTGCTGCCCAGGAAGCCCGTAGCAAAAGCGGCCGTTTTGGAGGTTACTACCTTGCCTATCTCTGTTGGTTCATTGAACCAACTTGGCATCGCGTATGGCGTTGGCAACCGCTCGGAACGGCTGAGCACATAGGCGCGATTGCGGCCATCAATTGTTGAATTCAATGTCACACCTGCGACTCCATTGCTACTGGCTGCTGTAGCTGAATAGGCTGTATTCTCTGTGCCCATTGTGCTGAACGGGCTGATCTGCTGAGGGGATGGAGTGTCATCTACTTCAGCGGATCTGCTTGCCTCTGTTGCTGCCTTGAAAGACCCTTCAGATGGGCTGCTGACAGCCTGCTGTGGGCGAGACGACGACCCTGGGGTCTGCAGCGCCAGGCTGGTTTGTTGACCGATCTGACTTGGCAGTACCTGCTGGGGAAGTGCTCTGGCAAAGTCAACTCCGCCCTGGGTGACCTGATAGTGGTCGTTCCCCAGGCTGATCAGCTGGAGTTCATCGCCGTTATGGAGTCCGCGCACCGGCACGTTCTGTCGTTGTGTCGTCGGCGCATTGAGGAGTAGGCAGTCCTGCTTCGTCGCTGTGGTGGTCGTAAACAACAGCGGTTGCTCAGCGGCGGCATCGGTGAACACCTGCACCGAATTGTTGTCGGCACTGGGGCGCAGATAGACCGTCTGGCCCTGATGTAATTGCGGAATTGAGGTGGAGGGTGAAGCTTGATTCGATTGCACCAAGCTGCCATAACCGGAGAAATAGCGGGCACTGATCAAGGGGGCGCCATTCACCACTTGCGCATCGGCCTGCAGGCTGGGATCAATGCTCACATTGGTCCACACATTGCTGCCCGCCACCGCTGTGGTGGGATCCACAGGCAACAGCAGTTGGCTGTTGTTATCCAGGTAGGGTGTGGGGTCTACGTAGTAGCCAATCACATCTCCGGTGTTGGCGTTAAGGCCCGGCAAATACAGGCTGTCGTTGGTCGCATTCACGGCGCTGCTGGGATCAAAGCTCATCCACGGGGCATCCACCGTGAGCAGCACCGGAGCCGCACTGAGGGAACTCAGCACCGCCCCAGGCAGTTGCCAAGGGGCTGCGGCACTGCTGAGCAGCCGGAAGCTGGTGGTCGATTGCTCCGGATTGAACACCTCCAGCAGCAGTCCGGCCCCCGGCAGCCACTGGCTGGTATCGGCCAGGGAGGTGGCCAGCCCCGCAGCGTCCAGGGGGCCCGTGCCGCCCAGGTAGCGCAGGTAGGCACCGCTGACGGCACCGCCCGGGCCGCTCTGCTCCCAATAGACGATCGAGCCGTTCGTGAGGCTCACCTGCGCTGCTGCGGCGCCGTCGGCACCGATCAACTGGCCCGCAGCCGTTAGGAAGGCAGCGGCCCCCACCAGGCCCCCATCGCTCTGCTGCAACAGGCCGCTGTTCCATTGCACCATCTGGCCGTGCAGGGGCGCTGCGCTGCCGCTGGCCGGCGCCAGCTGCCAGTTGAGGCCGTTGATCGCCTCCCCGTTGGCCACCGTCTCGCTGAGACTGGCCGGCAGGTCGGTCACCGGATCGTCTTCGTTGGAGGTGCCGGTGAGCATGGCTCCGAAACCCACCCCCGGGCTGGTGGCGGTGAGCAGGATGCCGTTGGCGCCACTGGCCACCGCCGTGAGATAGGCCACCGAGCCCACCTCGGCCCCCTCCCCCTGGGTGAGGCCAGGGGTGGCGTTGATGGCACTCAGAAAGCGGTCCCGCAGGCCGCTGGGATTGATGACGTCGTCCGCCGTGAGCAGCTCCGACACGAATTGACTGTCGGAATGGGGGGCCTGGTTGAGCAGGGTGAGCGTGAGAGTTTGGATGTCGACGTTGGCGTCGCCTGGTCCGAACAGGATCAGCACCTGCTGGGCCTGGGTGGCCATCGAGGCCACCTGCTCGCCGCTGGCCAGGGGCTCCAGGGTCACCGCCACGGTGGGAGTCTGCCCCTGCTGGAACCTCAGAAAGTGCTCAGGACCGGCGCCGATGCTCTCCAAATCCACCGCCTGGTTGGCCAGGGCCTCCTGGGGACTGATCGCCAGGGCGATGCGGCCGGCACCTCGGGGGATCACGAAATAGTCCCCGCCGGGGCTGAGGCCGCCGATGGCGGCGGAATTGTCGTTATCGCCCCCCTGGTACATCGCGTAGTACTGCACCAGCTGGCCCGCCGCCGGCCACTGGGAAGGCTCGCCACCCAGGATCAGCTCGTCGTTGATCAGATCCACCCCATTGCTGCTGGCACTGATCGGCACCGTCTGCACTTGGTAGATGGCGTGCTGGTGGCCGGTGGCACCGCGGCCGTCCAGCTGCAGCGGCGCGGCCTCGGCCAGGGTGAGCTGGGCACTGCCATCGCTGGGGCTGGAGCCATCGCCGTTGATGGCGGTGACCACATAACTGGCCCCCGGCCGGGCCACGCTCACCGGCTGCCAGTCGGGGCTGGTCAGGTCGATCTCGTTGACGCCCAAGCTGCGGCTGGTGCCGCCTCGGTACTCGAGGATGGTGCCATCGGTCCAGCCGAGCAATTGGCCAGGAGCCACGCTGAAGCTGCCGCCAGCACTGGTGGCCAGCACCTCCCCCGTGGGCTTTTCCAGTGTCACCAGGCCGTCGGCATCCACCGAGGCGATCAGATCGGCCGGGGAAGCCAGCTGCTGAAAGCTCACCCGATCCCCCACGGCGAACGACTGGCCATTCGCCACCGGCACGGCATTGAGGGCCGGCGATGACTCGGCGAAGTCGGCGCTGGGCTGAGGCGCAATCAGCGGCGAGCCACTGGACGAGCCATTGGTGGGGAGGGCCAGGCTCCTGGCCATCGGCGCACCAATGTTGGCGGCCGCTGGGCCCTGGGCGCCCCCCTGGGTGATGCTGCCGTCGATGCTGACCGTCGAGGTGGTGTTATCCACACCGACGGCCACACCAGTAGTGACGTGGCCGTCGCGATAGGTCTTGGTGACCGCTTCGACATTGGTGTTCGGCGTGGCCTGGGAGCCGATCGTCACCGTGCCACCAGCTGTGATCGTGGAGCTGGAATCGAGTTGAACCTGCGCATCGGTCTGGGTATTGGCCACCGCCACTCCCAAACCCGGCTTGTCGGCGTTGGGTGCAAACCCAGGTCCCCCGACGCCATCGGTGGTCAACACATATTTTGCCACCTCCGCTTTGCTGTAAAGATGATTTTCTGAATCACTGCTGATCGAAATGTTGCCAGCGGCTATCAGGCTGCTACTGGCTGTGATGTTAACCTGGCTGCTGGCCATCGACAGGCCCACGGTCGCCGCCAGATTGGGAATCCAATTGGAGGTCACCGCACCCATCAAGTTGGCGCCGTTGATGGTGTAAGCCTCCACTTCCAGGGCCGATTTGGCAGTGGACGTGATTGAAAGAGGATTGCTGCCACCATTGGCCTGAATCAAGCTGTTGGCAACAGCAATGGCATCCTTGGCGGTGGATGTCTGCACCGATAGAGGCAGCACGATATCTTGCAGTCCTTCAGCTAAATCGTCTACCTTTCCTTCCAGCGCACTGATGACTTCCTTAAAGAAGTCACCCCATTTACCTTGCCAGTGAATATTGCTGACCTGCTGCCAGGGCTCGAGGATGGCCTCACTGGAAATGTTGACCACTCCACCGATCAAGCTGGTGGCTGGCCCCGAGGCCGAACCAATGCTGATGGTGCTTTTGGTGAGGGGAAACCATAAATCCAGGGGCACATCCACCGCCTGGCTTTCGCTGCTGAGGGTGATGGCGCCATAGCTGGCCGTCGCATCGGCGGCCCCCGCACCGGCAGCTGCGCCTAGCGACGACGTGCTGATCGTGACGCCGCCATCCGGGCCGATCGTGATGCCATCGCGCTCGCGGGCCTTGGCCCGCGGCTGAACGGTGACGCTGAAATCCCCCCCATAGGTGTACACATCGCCGCTGATGGTGACGGCACCGGTGATGGCAATGGAGTAAGGATTAGGGATATAAGATCCTGAGCTGGAGCTGGAGCTGGAATTTCCCAGGTCAATGCCGCCAATCGTGTAGCTGTCACCATCGATTGTGATGGCATTCAGGCCACTGATCTCCTGGCTCCAGGGGCTATCCAGGCCGCTGACCATCACGTTGGCACCGGAGCTGCCATGGGTGGCGCTGATGGCGATGTTGTCGCTGGCGGAACTGATGCTGAGCAGCCCATTGGCATAGCTGGCGGAACCACCCAGCTGGCCATCCCAGTCGATGCCCGTGAGCAGATCGACCCCGCCGAGATTGATATTTCCCACCTGGTATTCCAACTGCCAGTCGCCATGACCGAGGGCAGCGGAACCGGGGAGGGCAGCGAAGCCGGTGAGGTCATCGGAGGCGGCCACATCAACGCCGCTGAGATCGGCGAGCTTGTGCACCAGGCGCTCGCCGGCGGCGCTGGCGGCGAGGTCACAGCCATAGATCAGTAGATCGCCTTCGCTCGACAACAGCCTGCCGAGTTGTTGGATGGGCTCCCGCTGGCGCCAGAGATTGCGGCTGGTGAGCACCTGATTGCCAATCTGCAGGGCGCCATCACGGCCATGGCTGAGCAGATGCAGTCGGTCCCAGCCCCCCGCCGGCCGTAGCGCTTGCAAGCGATGCACCAGATCAGCCACCCCCTCGCCAGGATTCAGGGCGAGGGTGTGGGCACCCCTGGCCCGCAGCCGATCACCGAGCTCCACCACGGAGGCGTCCGTGGAGGCGATCACATAGAGATCAGCGTCGCCCGTGGCTGGCGCACTTAGCGCCGCTGGAGTTGAGATGGAGCCGAGATCGACAAGAGGTGGCGGGGGGGATTCCCAGGCTGAACCAACAACAGAAAGATCCCCACGGGCCCAGGCATAAGTAGCCGGGTTGCCCTCGCTCCAGGGCGGAGTCGGCGAGCTCAAGCCCTGCGGCAGAAGGGGGGCGGAATCGCTGAGAAGGCCGAGCATGGAGAAAAAGGGATGCAAACTGGGAATCAGGTTGGTTGTGGGGAACCTGCTCTGCAGGCCTCGGGAAACCACCTAAAAGTTGATTTGAACAAATAAATGGCTGCCCTGGGGCAACCAATCAATCAACTCATCAACTTCATACCTTTGGCCGCCAGGGCCTGGCCTGTCAAATCTTGGTGCAATTATTGCGAGTCTTACCCTAAGGCTTTTGCGTCGCAGGATAAGAGCGCGCCATTCTGCGTTCAAACGCGCCAACCGCCGGCTCATCGCGATAAGGGTCCAGCAGCGGACCATGCAGGAGAACGGGTGCCAGGGTGCAGCGTTCCCGCACCGCCGTTGTCAACAACCGCGTTGCCAAGCCGGATTTCCCCAGGCCTAGGGCCACGAGCCCCCATAGGCTCAGGGCCCCGGTCCAGCGCTCCTGGGTCCAGCGTTTCAACACCACCCGCTCCAGCAGCCTTTCCGCCACTGGCCGTCGCGGACCATGAAGGAGGGAAAAGGCTGCCATCGCATGTAGGCCCGAGGGTTCACCCTTGTCCAGAATCCCGGCCTGCGCCACGAGGTCCGCTGCCTCCTGACTGTGGCCTTGGAGTGCCAGGACCATCGCCAGTTGCACCGGCAGACTGAAATGCCCACCCCTTGCCGCCATTTGTTGCCGTAGAGCAGCTTCCGCCTGGGTGAATTCACTCAACAGAATGTGGGCGTAGGCCTTCAGGCCCCAACCCTGGGGAAGCTCATTCTGCAGCCTGGTATCCAGTAGCTTCAACGCCGCCCGGCACTGCCCACTAAACACGAGATGTCGAACCCAGCTTAATAGTGGACGATCCAGCCCTAACTTCTGGGGCAGCCATGAAGCAAACAACGCATCGGAGCGCCCTGGTTGCCAGTACAATAAAGACAACATCTCGGCCTCAATCGCGGCCAGAGTGTTGCTGTCAGCCTTCAGGCTACTAGCCCGCTTTAGCAGTGACTGAACCTCTATTGCCGCAGCCTGAGACGGGAGCATACCCCAGCTGGCCTGGACTAGTATCCCATGGCAAAGATCCAGCAGCGCTTCTGCATTTTGTGGCTCAATATTCATGCTGTTCTTCAATAGACGCACCACTTCAGGCAGATCCAGCGGACTGCCAGAACGCCAGCGTGCCCATGCTTCTTTGCGCAACAACGTCGCTGAGACGAAGGAAGCGGTCTGACAGGCAGCCTGCTCCTGGGCAAGGGTCGCCGGGCTTCGTGGTTCGGTCAGCTCCCGCAACGGGCCGACGTAGGCATAGCCCTGTCGATAAAATGTACGGATCACTTCTCCGCCAAGAGGTCCCCGTTCGAGAAAGCGACGCAGCCCATGGATGACCTGTGAGAGCGCCCCAGGGTCTCGGGGCGGGGTATCAGGCCAGAGAGTTTCTCTCAAATTCTGTTGTGTGAGGATTCCTCCTTCCTCCTGCACAAGCAGCAACAGGATCTGTCGTTGCAGCGGTTTGGTATGCACCAGTTGACCGTTGAGTATCAGCCGTCCATCTCGATAAAGCTCATAGGGGCCCAGTTGCCAGCCGAGGGACATCATCAATGAAAAAGCATGGTGTTAAGCCAAGAAGCCTTGAGGAAATCTCTACATAATGCGATTCTTTCTTTCAGGGCGAATAAACATTTTTAGTAAGGCACGCATGTGTTGGAATTGGCGATTTTTAGCATTGTTTTGATGCGGTCAAGCCAACTGGTTGGTTTCACTTTACTTCAGTCTGCTGGTCGGGTGCGGCAAGCGATGTGAGGGTTTGGTCTGCTGGCCAGTCAGGTCTGGTTGAGTCATCTGAGGTGGGTGTGCTCGCCGTCGACGACCTCGATCATGCGTTCAGGTAGAAGCATAAGCCCATCGATATATCCAGTCAGTTGGATAATGTGCAGTCTGAAGATATCTTTTTGATCATGCTCACCGGATCCAAACTTCTTGCCCAACTGGGCAATCAGCCCGGCGATGAGTTTGAAATCAAGCTGCTCCGCAAGCAGATCAGATGGGTGCCTGCTGGGGCGATCGACGAGGGGGAGTGAGGGCCTCAGGCCGTCGGAAACGATCCGGGCAACTTAGCTGTTGTTGTCACCCCAACCCATCAGCACCGGCACCACCCACAACCCTTGGTCAACGGCTAAGGGGCTCCGCCGTGGCCCAATTGTCAACGAAGCTCCTCGCTTGCGCATCCGCCGTGCTGTGGCTGATCACATCCATCACGTTGCCCTGATCCCGTTGCCCGCGGCGGAACGAGGGGGGCGCTTCGCGCACCGGCTTGGCTTGATCGCCCCCTGTCATGGCGGGAGGAGCTCCCCACTGCTTCCCGGGCAGAGCCCAATCGCTCAGATTCTTCACCAGCTCCGCCTGCCCGGCGGTCAGATCCAGCGGCTGCTGGCGAAGAGAGCTTGCATCGCGAGCCGGCTTTTGCCGCCACTCTGCAAAGCTGGAGGCGAACCAATCCTCCCGATGGATGGCCAGCCCCCAGCCGGAACCAGCTGATTCCCCTTCCATCCTGATCGTGGCGGCCCTGGCCGAGGAGCTCGACCACCCCGGCGTGCTGCACACGGGCCTCGGCAAGATCAACGCGGCCTATGCCGTCACCCGGGAGCTGCAGCGGCGGCGGCCGAAGCTCGTGGTGAACTACGGCACGGTGGGCGGCCTCAACCCCTCCCTTGCCGGCCTGGTGGAGATCCGCCGCGTGCTGCAGGTGGACATGGAGGCCGAACCCCTGGCACCCCGAGGCCAGACCCCCTTTTCCCCGGGCCCCTTCGAGCTGGACTCCGGCACCGATGGCGTGGTGTGCGGCAGCGGCGATCGCTTCGTGACGGCGGTGGATCCCTGGCTGCTCCAACACGCTGTGGATGTGGTGGACATGGAACTGTTCGCGATCGCCTCCGTCTGCCAGCGGGAGGGGATTCCCTGGCGCTCGTTCAAATACATCTCCGACCACGCCGACCGGGATTCCCAGACCAGCTGGCAGGGGCATATTCGGGAGGGTCAGGAATTATTCCTGGCGCGGGTTGGGGAGTTGGCATTAGCGCTCGCTTGACGGGGGAAAGGGCCAGGGAGCCGCTCCCGTAGGAGCCGTTGCTTCGCCATCGCCCCGGGTCCATCTGCCGGCCTTGCTAGGGGTGGACATCCCTCCGCCGCGCCCACGCCCATGGCCCACACGAGCTCGGTGATCTGTTTCCACCAGCGCCCCCTCACGGTGTTCGCCAGCCCGGGGCGCTACGTGCAAGGGCCTGGCGCCACCCATGAGCTCGGGAGGGAGCTGCAGCGGCTCGGGCTGAGCGGCCGGGTGCTGTTCGTGGCCGGCCGCACGGCCCAACGGGATCTGCAGCCGATCTGGCAGCAGGTGCTGCCGGAGGTGGGCCTGGAGCCGGTGGTGATCGCCTTCGGCGGCGAA
>Ga0164293_10000265_pt1 | contig 39706 bp, 36 predicted proteins | sample GEODES118metaG_FD_111487 | JGI IMG/M metagenome (GOLD analysis project Ga0164293, IMG submission 111487) | Eutrophic lake water microbial communities from Lake Mendota, Wisconsin, USA - GEODES118 metaG | ecosystem: Environmental > Aquatic > Freshwater > Lake | place: USA: Lake Mendota...
GCGTCTTGACCAGGCAACTGAATTTCTAGTCGTCGCAGCCACCTTGCTTGACCTCAAAGCCGCCCGCCTGCTTCCAAGCGGTGAGGTTGAAGATGAAGAAGATCTCGCCCTCCTTGAAGCACGGGACATTCTCTTTGCCCGCCTCCTGCAGTATCGAGCTTTTAAGGAGATCGCATCCTCTTTCCAGACCATGATTGAGGCTGCCGACAAGGCATTCCCGCGCGTGGTCGCCCTTGATGCCGCTCTCTCTGCCTTGCTGCCAGAAGTCCTCATCGGAGTAGGCCCTGAGCGCTTTGCCGCAATCGCGGAGCGCGTTCTGACCCCCAAATCTCCTCCCGTGGTGGCCATTGAGCACCTCCATACGGCCCTGGTGAGCGTCAGCGAGCAATCTAGGCTCGTTGTAGAGGCCCTTCGACACTCCAAGACCATGAGTTTTCGTAGCCTCTGCCATGATGCCGTCTCAACGATGGTGGTTGTGGCCCGCTTCTTAGCCCTGCTTGATCTATATCGCCAAGGAAACCTCAGATTCAACCAGGTCATTGCCCTGGGAGAGCTCCAGATCAGCTGGACCGGATCAGAAGAGGGCGATGTTGAGATTACCGATGAATTTGATATCCCAGTAATAGGAATAGACGAGACAGTAGAGGGTGAAAATGTCTAATGTAGAAGTTGATAGATCAATCGAGGCGATCCTCATGGTCGTAGATGAGCCCGTTACTGAGCTCACTCTTGCCACCGTTCTTGAAGTGACAGTCGATGTCATCAAGGAGTCGCTCGAACGCCTGCAGGGCAGCTATGACGATCGAGGATTTGCGCTCAAGGCGATCAACGGGGGATGGCGTTTCTATAGCCATCCAGATTGCGCCACCGCGGTCGAGAAGTTCGTCTTGGATGGCCAGCAGAATCGCCTCACTCAGGCGGCCCTCGAGACCCTTGCCGTGATCGCCTACCGCCAACCTGTTTCACGAGCGCGAGTCTCGGCCATTCGTGGGGTCAATGTGGAGGCTGTCATGAAGACCTTGGTGACCCGAGGGCTCGTTGAGGAGTACGGGGTAGAGAATGAGACTGGGGCGATCTTGTATAAGACGACCAGCTATTTCCTTGAGCGTCTAGGGCTGAATTCACTCGATGACCTATCTCCTCTAGCTCCCCATCTGCCCGATCTTGATGGGTTGGATGAGATTCTCGAGAGCTTGACCGACTAACCAGCCCGTTCCTGGCTCATCCCTTTTGCCTATTGGCACGCTCCTGCCGTAAAGTAAGCGCACAGGCCCACGAGGGCCCCTTTTGGCCACACCCTTAAGACTGTCGAGAATGGATAGCCTGATTATGAGTCTCTTACGCCTGAATAAAATTATTGCCGATGCCGGTGTTACCTCACGCAGGGGAGCCGATGAGTTGATCATGGATGGAAGAGTCTCCGTCGACGGGCACATCATTAGAGAGCTTGGGGCCAAGTTTGACCCAGCTCTGGTTAGAGTAATGGTTGATAATGAGACAATTACTGTATCAATGACTAAGTCTTATTTGGTACTTCATAAACCAAAAGGCGTTCTGTCTACTATGTTTGACCCTGAAGGCCGACCTTCGTTAGCGGACTTTATTGACCTCCGAAAGGAGCGGTTATTCCATGTGGGCCGTCTTGATAAGGATTCTGAAGGGCTAATTCTGCTCACTAACGACGGGGATTTGACCTTCAGAGCGACCCACCCTTCTTACGGCCTAGTGAAGAGCTACATCATCGAATTCGAAGGTGCGCTGGCCCAGGGGGTCGACAAGATTCTTCTCAAAGGAATCGAGCTCGAGGATGGCATGGGGCGAGTCCTCTCCTTCAAACATCTATCACCACAGTGGATCGAGGTCAGCATCCATGAGGGTCGATATCACATCATCCGCAGATTGATGGAGGCCGTAGACGTCCGGGTCCTGCGATTGATCCGTACCAACTTCGGTCCGATCAGCTTGGGGGATACACCGCCAGGGCGATGGCGAGATCTCAATGACGGTGAATTGTTTAATCTGCGTAAAGCTTTAGATATAAAACTATAAATCGTCACAGAGGCAATATCTCTATTTATACATTTATCGATAGTTCGTTTCTGCGGTCTCCAAATACCCATTTATCGATAATTGGGAAAGAATTTACGCACGAGCTGTCTCATGTTTATAGTTTTATCGATAATCGGTTCTGCATACACTAGGTCTTATCCGAGGTCACTCCGGCAGTAAACGGTCTGTAAAGCCTCGAAACAGTTAAAAAGATTTCTCGACATATGGCTATATAAAGAGCGACAACTTTCACCCTTTTCGGTCTATCCTTTACCCATGTCACAGGTTCGAGCAATTAGAGGGGCAACCCAGCTTGAGGCCAATACCGCCTCGGCGATGGAGGCTGCGACGAAGGAGTTACTGCTTGAAATTCTGGCAGCAAACGACCTCACTCCTGATGATTTGATTTCAGTCTTTCTCACAGTAACTCCCGATCTCAATGCAGCTTTCCCAGCTGCCTACGCCAGAGAGGTCGGCTTCCAAGCCGTCCCACTTCTATGCGCTGTGGAGATTGATGTACCTGGAGCTCTTGCCCGTGTTTTACGCGTAATGATCCACTGCAATACGACCAGAAATTCTGACCAAATTTCCCATATTTACCTCCACGGAGCTAAGGCTCTTCGACGAGATATCGCTCAATAACCATGGCAACTTCCCTCACACATGTGCGGATCGTCGGTGCCGGCCTCATTGGAACCTCGATTGCCCTCGCCCTTCGTGCAACAGGGGTCAAAGTTACGCTCTGTGATTCCGACAGTCGGGCTCAATCTCTGGCTCGTGACCTTATGGGTGAACATAATGGTGAGGATGGCGGGATCGAGGATCTTTGCATTGTCGCTACACCTCCAAATTTCATAGCAGAGGTAATTCAGGCTGAATTGAGTCGTAACTCGCAGTTGAGGGTTATGGATATAAGTAGTATTAAGACTAAACCTCTACATGATGTGTCAAGTATTGGCTTCGATCTTTCTCTTTTTGCTCCCACTCATCCAATGGCAGGGCGTGAAGTCAGCGGCCCACAGTCGGCTCGTGGAGATCTTTTTCAAGGTCGACCTTGGATTCTCTGTCTTAACGAAGTAGATCCAGAACTTTCGCGGTTGGTCCGAGATGTGGTCAGCCGCTGTGGAGCGATCGCCCTCGATCGAACCGTAGGCGAGCACGATCAAGCGGTAGCTCTCGTAAGTCATCTGCCTCAAATGGTCGCTTCCCTCTTGGCTAGCCAACTTTTAGCCGGACAGGGGAGTGAGATCGAGCTTGCTGGGGCTGGACTTCGCGATACCACTCGCATTGCAGAGTCAGATCCCGCTCTCTGGGCTCAAATCTTGGCAGGAAATAGCGCTGCATTGAGGCCTTTGCTGATAAGTCTACAAAACGATCTTTCTCACGCGATCGAGAACCTCGAAGATGAGGTTTCAATGGCCCAACTGATCTCCAATGGTCAGCGCGGGAGAGCGGTGATTCCTGGCAAACATGGCGGACAGGCTCGCAACTACACCTACCTCGACATTGTGATTGACGATAAGCCAGGTCAACTGGCAGCGATCATCGAGACATGTGCGGCGGCGAAGGTCAATATCGAAGATTTGGCGATTGAACATACTCCAGGGCAGCAGACAGGCCTCATCACGCTTGCTTTCTCCGCCGAAGATAGCTCGATCGTAGCTGCCCACCTCAAGAAAGAGGGATGGAAGGTTCATCCATCTCGGTAGAATAAGGGTGTAGATGTGCACGAGCGCATGATTTCACCGGCACGAACTTCAAGAAGTATTACTGAAAAGAGCTGCACAGATGATCGTCATTGCAATCGATGGTCCTAGTGGAGCCGGTAAATCCAGCACCTCTCGTGAGATCGCTCGTCGCGCTGGTTGGAATTATCTCGATACAGGTGCGCTTTATCGCGCAGTAACTTGGTTGGCGCTCTCGTTAGAGACAGAAGACGCTAAGGAAATAATTCAGGGATTGAAAACGTCTCCGATTCGTTTTGTTGCTAACCCGGAAGAACCTAAAGTTTTTTGTGGAGATGTAGATATCACAGAGGAGATTCGCACATCACGTGTTACTGATGCAGTGAGTGCAATCAGTGCAAACCCTGCAATTCGCCAGGAACTTCTTGGTTTGCAACATAAGTTTATTGAGAAGGCAGAGCGTGGAATAGTTGTAGAAGGTCGCGATATTGGAACCGTTGTCGCACCAAAAGCACCAATGAAAATATTTCTTACAGCAGATCTAGAAGCACGTGCCACGAGACGGGATGCTGAATTAGCTAATACATCACAAGGTGTTGACGCGGTGGGTCAGTCTTTAAGCGATCGTGACCATGTGGATTCAACACGTGCTGTTTCCCCATTAACTGCAGCAGATGATGCTGTGATTATTGATTCCACACTCCTTGATTTGGATGAGACTGTTGACCGTATATGGGAATTGTTGAAAGAGAGAAATCTTCTTGGCTTACCAATCGTTGCAATCCTTGGCCGACCTAACGTGGGTAAATCAACCCTGATCAATCGCTTCATTGGCCGACGTGAAGCAATCGTCGAAGATACTCCAGGCGTTACGCGCGATCGCGTGCAATATGAGTGCGAGTGGAATGGACGCAGATTTATCATTATGGATACCGGGGGATGGGAATCGAAACCGGATGGAATTTCGGTTCAAGTTTCAGCCGGTGCAGAGATGGCCATGCAAGAGGCTGATGTTCTTTGTTTTGTTGTCGATGCCCAAGTTGGTGCACTAGATGAGGATGACGTATTAGTTCAAGAGCTTCGAAAAGCTAAAAAACCAACGATATTAGTTGCAAATAAGGTTGATGGAGATCAAGATGAATCAGACGCTCATGCTCTATGGAATATCGGGTTGGGTGAGCCGCACTTTGTTTCCGCTCTTCATGGTCGAGGCAGCGGAGATCTTCTCGATCTCATTGTAAAAGAATTACCTGAGGTCGGTGGTGCTCAGGCACAAGATGGTTATCGACGTATCGCTCTTATCGGTCGTCCCAATGTAGGCAAGTCAAGTTTACTTAACGCACTCGCTGGAGAATCTGTTTCGATCGTCGATGATGTTGCAGGCACAACTCGCGATCCTGTCGACTCACTCATTGATTTCGGTGGATCAATCTGGCGCTTTGTCGATACAGCAGGGCTAAAAAAACGTGCCAATCAAGCAAGTGGTACCGATTACTACGCAACGCTACGCACACAGGCCGCTCTCGAAAGATGTGAATGCGCAGTTGTCGTTCTTGATGCGTCGCTACCAATTTCTGAACAAGATTTACGAGTAATCACGATGGTCGAAGAGGCAGGTAAAGCTCTAGTCCTCGTGATGAATAAGTGGGATTTGGTTGATGAAGATCGAAGAGATCAGTTGGATAAAGAGATTGAACGCCATCTTGATCAGGTTGAATGGGCCCAACGAGTTAATGTGGCTGCAAAGACTGGATGGCACCGTGATCGTTTAGCACCCGCTATTCGTACAGCTCTTGATTCGTGGGAGCGTCGAGTACCAACTGCAAAACTCAATTCATTCTTAGGCGCACTCATTGGCGCTACCCCTCCACCTGTTCGCGGCGGCAAGCAACCAAAGATTTACTACGCAACGCAGGCTGGAATTTCGCCACCAAAATTCGTAGTCTTCTCAAGTGGCTGGATCGAGCCGTCCTATCGTCGTTTTATTGAACGACGCCTTCGTGAAGAGTTTGGTTTCCCAGGTACACCGGTCATGGTCGCAATTCGCGTGAAAGAGCGCGACAAGGAGAATGGCTAGAAGGTATGGCTTCATCGATTGCTACCTGGCCCAATGCTCTGACTGGCCTGCGCGCTCTTGGAATACCGCTCTTCGTCTATCTCGCCCTGGGGCCTGAAGCTGATGGCTGGGCTATCGCTGTTCTGGCGGTTGGGGGAGCAACAGATTACTTTGATGGAAAATTGGCCCGAGCACTCGGTCAAGAATCGAAGTTGGGGGAGATCCTCGATCCCACCATAGATCGGCTCTACATTCTTGCCACCTTGATTGTTCTTTACATGCGTGAAGCCATTCCACTCTGGCTTATCGCAATACTGATTGCTCGCGATGCAGTGTTGGCGCTCGTAGCACTTGCATTGGCAGCCAAGGGTAAAGCTCCACTGAAGGTCACCTTCGTAGGCAAGGCGGCAACTTTCAACCTACTCTATGCCTTTCCATTCCTACTCCTGGCCCTCAGCGAATCGTTGTTAGGGGAGATTGCCTTTATCCTCGGCTGGGCGTTTGCGATCTGGGGTGTGGTTCTCTATGTGGCTACAGGAATTTCATACTTCCTCACAGCCCTTAAAACTATTAGAGTGTGATCGAAGATTTGAAACCATCGCACGTGTTGATCTATATACAAGGAGAAGTACATGTCACTGATTCCTGACGCGCTCAAATACACCAAGGAACATGAATGGGTGCAAGAGAGCTCTCCTACTGTTATTCGCATGGGCATTACCGATTACGCGCAAGGCGCGCTCGGTGACATTGTCTACGTACAGTTGCCTAAAGTCGGCGATGTACTTGTGGCAGATAAAGTTTGCGGCGAAGTTGAATCCACTAAAAGCGTCTCTGAGATCTTTTCGCCAGTCAGTGGAACTGTGATCGCAATCAATGAATCACTTGAAGCAAACCCTGAAGTACTCAACAGTGACCCGTACGGGGCTGGTTGGTTGGCTGAGATCGAAGTGTCGGCCCCGCCTGTTGGTTTACTATCAGCTGACGGTTATCGTCAAATTACCGCGTAGATTTGAGCGCGATCGGACTCTTTCTTCCGCTTGATTTATCCCAGAGAGAGTTCTAGTGTCAGCCTTCAGTTGATGTTGAGCTATCTCTAAAGGGTAAGAAGGCGGGTGATTCGTGGCATCTCAGGATGATCGTGAACTCACCACAACTCTTCGCCTCGGTTCACAACCAGAAGTTTCCCCCACAGAAAGCCCGCTCCTTGAGAGCTACCTCTCTGCAGCTTCTGATGATGAAAAGGCAATACTCGAAGAGATTACCAACGGGTCTCGCGATAAATCTATGTTGATCATCTTTAAAGGGCCATCTAAAGGCTCCAGATATCTCATCACTCGCGACGGAGCCACCATTGGCCGCTCTCACGAGAGCGAGATTTTTCTTGATGATGTGACGGTCTCTAGATCTCACGCAGCGATTGCTTATGACGAGCCAACGGTTCGTTTTGCTCTCGCTGATCGATCTAGTTTGAACGGTACATATGTCAACGGTTTAGTAGTTGAAAAAATTCATTTGAGTCATGGTGATCAGGTGCAGATAGGTAAGTTCCATCTGCTCTTTATTACTGGTCAGAAATAATTAACAGGGGAGAGACAGTGAGCGTTCCAGCACGTGCCTATTTAAGTATCGGTGAAGTCCTATCTAAACTTCGTGGTGACTTTCCAGATATCACTATTTCAAAAATTCGCTTTCTTGAATCCGAAGGGCTGATTGAGCCACAGCGCACCCCTTCCGGTTATCGTAAATTCACTAGCGCGGACCTGGAACGCCTTCGCTATGTACTTCTTGCCCAACGTGATCACTATCTACCGTTGCGCGTTATCAAAGAGAATCTTGATGCAATGGACCGTGGCCTAGAGCCAGCTCCTCTTACAGGTGGTAGTGCTGGCCCTCGTCCAGCTTTAGGTTTGGCAACAGTCGATGGCGAACTATCTCCGTCAAACTTCGCACCCTCTGCGGATATGCGACTTTCACGAGATGAACTCGTTAAGGCCTCCGGAGTCACAGATGCAGCCCTTACTGAACTCGAGAGCTTTGGTCTCATTGCAATTCGTGGGCGCCATTACGATGCTGATGCACTTTCTGTCGCTACAGCAGTAGCTGCGATGTCAGCCTTTGGAATCGAACCACGCCACCTGCGTTCATTTAAGTCGGCCGCTGATCGTGAGATCGGTCTGATCGAACAGGTAATCACGCCATTAAACCGTCAGAAGAACACTGACTCCAAAGCACGAGCTGAGGAAGTCTCCAAGGAGATCGCTGCGCTCTCGATTCGCCTGCACGCATCCCTTGTTCGCGCAGGTCTTAATCGTCCGCGATAGAGTCACATCATGAGCGATGAGGCCACTCCATTTATCAGTATGGAGGTCGTGGGAGTTCGGATTGAGATGCCCTCGAACCAACCCATCGTTTTACTCAAAGAGATCGACGGCGCACGCTTTCTCCCGATCTGGGTTGGAGCGGCCGAGGCTACTTCGATTGCATTTGCACAGCAGGGGATTAACCCCGATCGCCCGCTCACTCATGACTTGATGCGCGATCTTTTGCAGACCCTAGATGCGACCTTGCTCGCGGTTCAGATCACTCACCTTCGAGATGGCGTCTTCTTCGCGACCTTGCAGCTCCGGACACACGAAGATGCAGCATTGGCTATCTCGGCGAGACCATCTGATGCGATTGCTTTGGCGCTACGAAGTCAGAGCAATATTGTTGCCTCTCGAGAGCTCGTCGATCAGGTGGGGATCGAGATCCCTGAACGTTTGATCCAGGAGATGGACTCAGAAGGCCAGCCGATCGAAGCACCAAGCGCCGACCTGGACGCCTTCCGCGAATTCTTGGATCAAATCAATCCGGAGGACTTCGCAGGGTAAGTCTCAACCTCTAGTTGAGGTTTGGTTCGTGTCGGTCATTGAATGCAATGGTAGCGCTGCGTATATTTGCCTCTCAGAGCACCTCTTCCCCAAGAGAAATGAGAACTTCGTGACCTCCCCAGTTACGCCAGGCACGCCAGCGACACCAGAGATCGGTTATCGCGGAGCTACTGCATGTTCAGCGGCAGGAATTTCTTACCGTCAGCTCGATTATTGGGCACGCACCGGTCTTGTTGAGCCGAGTGTTCGAAGTGCAACTGGTTCTGGAACATCACGACTTTATGGTTTCCGCGACATCCTTGTTCTAAAAATTGTTAAGCGTCTACTGGATGCTGGAATTTCTCTACAAAATATTCGTACTGCGGTAACTCATCTGCGCAGCAGGGGAGTGAACGATCTCGAAAGAATTACTCTGATGAGTGATGGCGCGTCAATTTATGAATGTGCAAGTCCAGATGAGATCGTCGACTTACTTGCCGGTGGCCAAGGTGTATTCGGAATTGCAGTGGGCAAGGTCTGGCACGAAGTAGAAGGTTCGCTAGCAAACCTTCAAGGTGAGGTTGATGGTTCACCTGCACGTGTTGAAGGTAACGATGAACTTTCTATGCGTCGCAAGGCTAAAGGCGCGTAAGCAAGCTTTCCGTTCTATATTTCTCCTCTGCGAAGTCAACAGGGGGATTAGTGGCTATCGAGCGTACGTTTGAGGATCGACACATTGGTCCGACCCATCGCGATGAAGCGGCAATGCTGAAAGCCCTTGGCTATGAAGATTTAGAAAGTTTTATTAGCGCAGTCGTTCCTTCCAACATCGCCATCAAAGGTGTTATCGAAGCCTCTATAGATGCCGGTGTGAGTGAAGTAGAAGCTATTGCTGAACTGAGAGCGCTTGCATCCAAAAACAAAGTTCTCACATCACTAATTGGGACTGGTTACTACGGAACGATTGTTCCTCCTGTCATCAAGCGCAATGTTCTAGAGAATCCTGCTTGGTATACCGCTTACACGCCATACCAACCAGAAATTTCGCAAGGTCGATTAGAAGCTCTCTTTACATTCCAAACAATGGTCTGCGAACTCACCGGGCTAGATATTTCAAATGCCTCGATGCTTGATGAATCAACTGCAGCTGCTGAAGCCATGACTCTTGCGCGTCGATCATCAAAGATGAGTGATGACGCTGTCTTTTTGATCGATGAACACGTACACCCACAGACCAAGGCTGTTGTGATTACTCGAGCAAAGCCTCTGGGAATCACGGTCGTCGAGATTGATTCGGGTCATGTGGCCCGTGATGGATATGACGGAGAATTCTTCGGAGCGCTGGTCCAATATCCTGATACAACTGGCGAGATTGTGGATTACTCTAAATTTGCAACCTACGCGCACGAACGTGGTGCGTTAGTTATCGCAGCAACAGATTTGCTCGCACTCACATTGCTCAAAGCTCCGGGGGAGTGGGGAGCAGATGTCGCTGTTGGAACGTCACAACGTTTCGGTGTTCCGATGGGATTTGGTGGACCACACGCAGGTTTCCTAGCAGTTCGATCTGGTTTAGAGCGTTCAATGCCGGGAAGACTTGTTGGACAAAGTATCGATTCAACTGGCGCACCAGCGTTTCGTCTTGCACTACAGACTCGTGAACAACACATTCGAAGAGATAAAGCGACGTCAAATATTTGTACCGCGCAAGCATTGCTTGCAAATATGAGCGCCTTCTATGCAATGTGGCACGGACCTGAAGGGCTCAAGGGGATCGCTAGCCGAGTGCATGCTTTCGCATCTCGCCTTCAATCTGCGACTAGTTCACAGAATGACAATGTATTCGACACCGTGACGGTGCCAGTTAGAGATGCGGATGCGATCCATGCAGCTGCAGTGCAATCTGGTTTTAACTTTGCACATGTGAGTAAGACCGAAGTCCGTATCTCATTCGATGAAGAGACAACCGAGAAAGACTTTATTTCGATCTTGCAGATACTTGGTGTAAACGATGCAAAGTCCAGCGACCTTCCGGCAGCTCTGCTTCGAACATCGACGTACCTGACACATCCGGTCTTCAATACCAATCACTCTGAGACTGCGATGATGAGATACCTACGAAATCTTGCTGATCGCGATCTTGCACTCGATCGCACAATGATTCCTCTTGGTTCATGCACAATGAAGCTCAACTCCGCCACTGAGATGGAAGCGGTCTCATGGCCAGAGTTTTCGAAACTTCACCCTTTCGCCCCTGCAAATCAGAGCGTTGGATCGCGTGAGCTTATTGATCAACTCTCGAAGTGGCTTATCTCCATCACAGGTTATGACGCAGTCTCCTTGCAACCAAATGCTGGAAGCCAGGGAGAGTTCGCGGGTTTGTTGGCGATTCGTAATTATCACGATTCCCGCGGCGATCAGAATCGCACCATCTGTCTGATCCCATCGAGTGCTCACGGCACCAATGCCGCAAGTGCTGTCATGGCGGGCATGAAAGTAGTTGTTATTGAATGCGATGAGAGCGGAAACGTCAGCGTTGCTGATATCAAGGCCAAGATTGCCGAACATCAAGCAAATCTAGCTGCGCTCATGATCACCTATCCAAGCACTCACGGAGTATTTGAAAGTGCTGTCAGTGATATCTGTGCCCTCATCCATGAAGCGGGTGGTCAGGTGTATGTCGATGGCGCAAATCTCAACGCTTTAGTTGGTGTTGCACAGCCAGGAAAATTCGGCGCTGATGTTTCTCACCTCAATCTTCATAAGACTTTTGCAATTCCACATGGCGGTGGGGGACCAGGCGTTGGTCCTGTTATCGCCAGAGCGCACCTCGCTCCTTTCTTACCTAACCATCCGATGGATGCAGATGCAGGACCGGTAACAGGACCTGGTCCCGTATCAGGTGCTCCGTATGGCTCTGCAAGTATCTTGCCGATCTCTTGGGCCTACATTCGACTTCTAGGGGGAGCAGGACTTACTCATTCGACGGAAGTGGCTATTCTCTCCGCTAATTACATGGCGGCACGTTTGCACGATTCATTCCCTATCCTTTATACCGGTGCACATGGGCGAGTGGCTCATGAATGCATTCTCGACATCCGACCTTTGACGGCGCTCTGTGGAGTTTCAGTTGATGATATTGCTAAGCGCTTGATGGACTTTGGTTTTCATGCACCAACGATGTCGTTCCCGGTATCTGGAACTCTGATGATCGAACCGACTGAATCTGAAGATATCCACGAGATCCATCGCTTCATCGATGCCATGATTGCTATTCGCGGAGAGATTCAAGAGATCATCGATGGGGTAGTTACTATCGAAGCTAGCGCTCTGCGCCATGCACCACATACAGGACGAGCCGTGACATCCTCGCAATGGGATCGGCCATACAGCCGCGAAAAAGGTGGTTACCCAGCACCCCTAGATGGCCTTATGGCTGGCGAACTTATCGGTGCTCGAATGAAGTATTGGCCACCAGTCGGGCGCATTGATGGCGCACATGGGGATCGAAACCTCATCTGTGCCTGCACACCGATCTCGGATTACGCGTAAAACAGGGAGAAAAACCCATGGGGATGGGTGTATTTCTCTTACTTTACATAATGTAACTTATCGGCGTTAGGCCATAGCCGACGTTTCATGCCCCAACGAGTTGTCTCAATTAACGCCTCAATAACTATCGCCCGTGACATCTTGGAAACTCCATTGATCCGTTCTACAAAGGTAATCGGAACTTGCGTGGCTGTGGCATCTGCCAAATGTGCAGCTAACGCCATTTCGATTTGGAAACAGTATCCAGTTGCATCCATTTCAGCGAGATTGAGCGATTCGAGTAATTGTCGACTATAGATTCGAAAACCACCCGTGAGATCGGCAAGTTTTATTCCAAGGGCAAGTGATGCGTACTTGGTGCCTGATTGAGAGAGTAACTGACGTGATCGTGGCCAGTTAACTACTGATCCGCCAGGGATCCAGCGAGTACCAAGAACTATCGACTTTCCTGGAGAGATAGCTGCAAACATCGCAGGCAAATCCGCAACCCGATGTGAACCATCTGCATCCATTGTGACGAACTGATCGTAGTTTTGATCTGGCAGAACAAGAGCAAACCCTGCGCGATAGGCGTTGCCTAAACCATCTTTCTTCTCTCTCTTTAAGACTGAAATCCAATCGAAAGAAAGAGATTCCACAATCTCTGCGGTTTTATCGGGTGAGTTATCGTCGATAACAGTGACATCGAAATCAAATACACCACCTTCTCGTAATACCTTAAGAGCGCTGATGAGCTCTACAACGGTAGAAGCCTCGTTGTAGGTCGGAATCAAAATCATTGCCTTCATCGAGATCTCATCCTACGCAAAGAGAGTGGGAAAAGTACGGTGATCAGGAGAACTATTCCTGGAGCAAAGCTTCCGAGCGTATGAGCGATGGTTCGAGCTGAATTAGATCGTAAATCCCCCGATATTTGTGCTGAAATATTCTCACGCGTTTTACTGACAACTTTCCCATTTACATCGATGTGAGCGGAAATACCAATCGTAGAAACACTCACAATCTCTCGAGCATTCTCTCGAGCACGTAAACGAGTAATTTGTAACTGCTGAGCACTTTCAGAGGTATCAGCAAATGTCGCGCTATTTGTTTGCACAACTAGAGCCTCAGAATTCTTCGCCGCGTTCTGTACGAGGGAATCAGATAGAAGTTCGTAACAGATGACCGGAGCTAGATTGAAGCCATCGACGACGTGATTATCAACCCTCTCTCCCACTGTGAAATCGACAACATCATCGACATAGGGGGAAATCAGTCGAGCAATTGCGCGAAATGGCATGTATTCACCAAATGGAGTGAGGTACTGCTTGGAGTAGTACGAGACCACTTCCCCACTCTCGTCATACATCAATGAAACATTTTCCAGCTGACCGCTCTGACGAGTAATAGCTCCAGCGATCAACGGAATTTTGAGTGTGGATGTCAGGCTTTCAATGGACTCCCTCACCGTTTTATTCGCAAATGGGTCTACATCGATGGCATTCTCCGGCCAGATAATGACATCAGTGCCGCCAACATCTGCCTTCCTTGTCTCGGCGAGATGAAGTTTAAAGACAGCTTCCGCACGATCATTAAATGTGAGGCCTACGGACGGGGTATTACCTTGGATACCAAGGAAAGATACTCGCTCTTGCGACGAGTAGGAATTATTGAGTAGCAGCGGGAGAACAATCACCAATAAAAGTGGGAACGCCAACTTCTTTTTAAACTTAACCATGATTGAAGAAATTGCTAATACCCAGGCTGATAGCAGTAGCGCTCCCCCGATGGAGATTACCGAAGCATATGGTGCCTCCGCTTGAGAGAATGCAATTCGCATCCAAGAGAACCCACCAAAGGGAAAGAGTGAACGCGCTGCTTCGATCGCGAGCAAGGCAGGGATAAACCAAAAAATATTCTTCGTGTATCGACCGACTAGGCCAAGTGGAAGATAAAAGAGCCCATGGAGCAGGGCGAGAAAAAACAGAGGAATTAATCCGACATACTTACTGGCCCACCAGAGAGTAACGGCGCTACTAATGAAGCCGAAGAGAAAAGCACGTCGGTAGAGATGCTCTCCCTTCTGGCATATTCTCAAAAAAAGTGCATAAGAAATCGGTGCTAGAAACCAAAGCCCAACCGGCTCAAATGAAAGTGCGAAGAGAACTCCGGCTAATGAAGCTACCACTTGAGAGCCGAAATCAATCGATCGACGCTAGCCCCCAGAGCGTATTGATCTTTGAGTTGATAAATCTTCGATAGATCATTCGGCGCTTTTGGAAGAGATATTTCAAGTGCAGGAAGTGGAACATTACGAGCACAGTTCACAACAGTCGGAGCAATCTTAAGGTAATCGATTCCTGCAATAATCTTCTTCGCTAAGGCTGCGGGTAAGCGCTCATCATTTTCATGCGCCGCGCCAATCGCGTCATCAATTGTTGAAAAGTGAGTAGCAATGAGTGCGGCTCCCTTTTCACCAATACCTTTTACTCCAGGTAGACCGTCGGAGGGATCTCCTCGAAATGTTGCAAAAAGAGCGTAGCGCTCCCCCGGTATTGCGTACTTATCTGCGATAAATTTTAGGTCGACTAGATCATGAGCCGAAATACCTTTTGCAAGATAGGCGACCTTGATATCACGTTTATCATCGACAAGTTGGAAGAGATCTCGGTCGCCAGTAACTATCCGCGTTGGGCCCTTATGTGTGTCGGCATATGTTGCCATCACATCATCTGCCTCAAAATCATCAACCCCCACCATCGCTAATCCAAATTCGTCGAGAAGATCGAGCAAGATCGGAATCTGCGGAGTTAAAGTGTCTGGCTCGGCCTCTTCCTCGCTATCTTCATCTTCGAGCCGGTTGGCTTTATATTCTGGAATCAGATCCACTCGCCAGGAGGGACGCCAATCTCCATCTAGACAGACAACTAATCGATTCGGATTGTAAATCGAAATCAAACGCGCACTCATATCTAAAAAACCACGTATCGCATTGACCGGTGTTCCATCAGGTGCCACCAAGGTATCTGGCATCCCGTAATACGCGCGATACCAAAGTGATCCACTATCTAAAAGCATGAGTGTCATAGGTCGGCCAACATATAAGAAATTACGCCTCGATCCAAGCGCGCTACACCTTCACGGCACGTCTTGCGTAGTTCCGGACTTGCACCAGCAATTTGAGTGAGTAAATCGATGAGCTGTTTTGTCGAGCGAACGAAGTCACCGACTGACATGTCGCTACCCTTAAGGACGCTTTGCAACGTATTGCCCTGAGCCCATTTGTAGGAGATGAATGCGAATCCAAAATCCGGTTCGCGTTGAGTTTTGACACCGAATCGTTCTTCAATTTCCTCTAACTCACTCCATATTGCGACAATCGAAACCAGTGCCTGCGCAACATTATTGTGGGGCATCTTGGGTGCGTAATTCTCCGACGTGCGCGATTGGAAAATCATTGCCGACGCCACCGAAACGAGCTCCTGCGCTGATAAGTTGTTGAGCACTCCTCGCTTGATCGTCTCAGTCAGGAGAAGGTCAGATTCTGCATAAATTTTCGAAAGAATCTTTCCCTGCTCCAGTGTTTTCTCTCCCTCAATGTATTTAAGGTGCGTAAGTACGTCACAGATACGATCGAAGGTCTTTGCGATTACGTGAGTGCGATTCTCGACTCTTCCTCGGAGGCCTTCGGACTCACGTCGAATTCTTTCAGCTCTCTCCGCAATTCGTGCGTGAGATTCACGATCGTTACACGCGTGACAGGGATGATTTCGAAGTGCTTTACGCAGACCTTCCATTTCAGATTCCAAGTAACGACGCTGCTTCTGATCTACCGTCCTGCGAGCATCGCGCTTCGACAGTAATCGCTCAATCTCTTTGATATCACTTCGCATGCGAGCATATTCAGAGAAATCCCCAAGATGACAGTTGACATCTGCCATCAGTTCGCTGATTGCGCCTTCATTCTTCTTGATTTGACGAACAAGGCCAACAACAGCACGATCAGCCTGGAATTGCGCGAAAGATGATTCGAGAGAACCGCGAGCTCGTTCACGACCGAAACGGTGAATCAGATTGATCGCCATGTTGTACGTCGGTGTAAATGAAGATCTCAATGGATAAGTACGAGTGGATGCAAGTCCTGCGACCATTGCACTATCGACCGTCGGAGACCATTGCACAATTGCGTTTCCTTCAATATCGATACCACGACGTCCAGCTCGACCAGTGAGTTGGGTGTACTCCCCCGGAGTAATGGGAACGTGGGCTTCGCCATTCCACTTAGTGAGTTTCTCTAGGATTACCGTTTTTGCAGGCATGTTGATACCCAAAGCAAGCGTTTCGGTGGCAAAGACTGCCTTAACCAATCCCCTTTTAAAAAGATCTTCGACAGTCTCTTTAAAGCTTGGAAGCAGACCAGCATGGTGGGCAGCAATACCTCTCTCGAGGGCATCCAACCATTCGTCATACCCCAGAATATCGAGATCCTCCTGAGCAAGATTTGCATTCAAACGCGATGCAGTCTCAACGATCAGTTTTCTCTCTTCTGTATTCGTTAATCTCAGACCCGAAAAGACACATTGCTTGACTGCGGCGTCACAGGCTGCCCGAGAAAAAATAAATGTAATCGCTGGAAGCAAACCCTGTCGATCGAGGGTTTCAATAATCTCTGGACGGGACAATTTATTTTCTGACTCTTCAAAACGTTCTCGGCGGTGCCGAGGCATCTTCACTTTACGCATAGATTCGCGTTCCAGAGCTAAGAGTTCAGGGTTGATTTTTCCAGGTTCTTTGAAGAGATCAATGAGTCGATTGCCAATGAGAACATGCTGATACAAAGGAATAGGACGAATCTCCGAGACGATGACATCGGTTCCGCCACGAACTGTTCCCAGCCATTCGCCGAACTCTTCAGCATTTGAAACTGTTGCACTGAGTGAAATGACCTGGACCGATTCCATCAGATGGATCAGGACTTCTTCCCAGACCGCGCCTCTGAACTTATCAGCGAGGTAGTGCACTTCATCCATTACAACCGATTGCAGATTAGTCAGCGTTGAAGATCCCGCATAAAGCATATTGCGCAGAACTTCAGTAGTCATGACAAGTATTGGCGCTTCTGAATTTATATTGGTATCACCGGTGAGGAGCCCAACATTGCTTTCACCGAATTTTGCAACGAACTCTGCAAATTTCTGATTCGAAAGGGCCTTTATCGGAGTGGTGTAAAAACATTTTTTTGCTTTCTCCAGCGCTAGGAAAGCTGCGAACTCGCCCACCACAGTCTTTCCTGCGCCTGTAGGTGCAGCGACCAAAAGACCATTTCCATCTTCGACACAATGCAGCGATTCGATCTGGAAGTCATCTAGCGGAAAATCAAACCCTTCGGAGAATTTGATCGTAAGTGGATGAGAAGATCGCACCTTAGCGGCTGCCATACGCTCTGCTGGAGTACTCATGCGGCCCACACCCTCAAGGCCTTACTCACACATTGGGCAGATAGAGGCAAGGTAGAGATCGGTTCACCGTCGGCAAATGATGAACCCGAACCAATAATCTCAATCTCTCTACAACGATAAAAAGTAACCGCAGGATGCCCAACATGCCTACCTCTATAAACCTTTGGAAAAACTTTGAGAAGTTCGAGGCGGGAGACTTTTCCGAGAACCATCACATCAAAGAGTCCATCATCGAGCTTTGCATCAGGGCAGACCTTCATTCCCCCACCGTAACTTGGTCCATTAGCTACTGTGATCAAAGTTGCCTCAACATCATTGGATTCTCCATCCAAAGACATACGATAGCTGTGGGTCTTTAACGCGAGAATCTTCTCGATCATTGCAATGTTGTACCGCATGCGACCTTTGGGCCAATGCATCAGATTTGCTCGTTCGTTAACCAGAGCGTCAAATCCACTGGAAAGAATTGCCACGAACCAAGTCTGATCAACTCGGCCAAGATCAATGGTGCGCAATTCAGATTCGGCAATCTGTTCCAACTGTTGCGTGAGCGAAAATCGATAGACACCGATACTGCGAGCAAAGTCGTTACCAGTTCCACACGGAATTACGCCCAGAGGGATCTCGCGCGGAACTATATGTTGGATGATCTCGTGGATAAAACCATCGCCACCAAATGCCACCACGCCAGAAATTGTTTCGCGCTCGAGTTGTTCAATTAACTTCTCGCGAAAATCATCAAGAGTACGACCTTCGACCAGGGTGACGCGGGTTCCAAGGCCATCGAAATGTTTTTTCGCAATCAAAGCTTTTTTACGCGCCTGACCTCTACCCGATAGAGGGTTAATCGCCAGAATCAGCACGTAAAGCCTTTTTCTCGCGCCTGCGATCATTAAGAAGCGAGATAAGACCCGCGAGAAAATAGAGCGCAACGAGTGGAAGAGCTAACGCAAGCATTGTTAAAGGATCAGGGCTTGGCGTAAATCCTGCGACGAAAAGAGTGATCCCAAATACCCAAATACGCCATGGTCGCAAAATTCCCTTGCCCGTTATGGCTCCGATCAAGTTCAATGCAACAAGAAACACTGGAAGTTGAAACCCAAGACCAAAGAAGAAGATCGTCCTAGTCACAAAGTCGAGATAATCATCGAACTTAACCAAGTTGTTCAGCGCATCGGGTGTAAATCCAAAAAGAACACGAATCGCAAGAGGCAAGATTGTGTATCCAACGTATGCACCGACGCTAAAGAACGGGGTTGCAGCGATAATGAATAAGATGGAGTTACGTTTTTCACGCTTATGAAGCGCAGGAGCAATAAATGCCCACAGTTGGTAAAGCCAGATAGGGGCAGCGAGTAATAGTCCTGTCAGAATCGCAACCTTGATATGCAAATTCAGTGGACCAAGGACACCATTGATATAGAGAGCGCCACAGTTGTCGGCACCCGATTCCTGCGCGGATTTCAGGTCGCAGACTGGTTTAGCAAGAGTGGTAATAATTGGGGTGTAGAAAACCCAACCGATAATTCCTGCAATTGAAATCGCTATTGCACTTCTGACCACTCGTTTACGCAACTCGCGCAAATGTTCCAGAATCGGCATGCGACCGCCCGTGGTGGTCGACATCAGTTTTACGCTGAAGCTTGACCGTCTTGGTCGGGCTTCTTATCCTCTTTCATATCTTTCATCTCTGACTTGAAAATCTTAAGAGACTTGCCTAGTGACCGCGCTGAATCTGGTAGACGCTTAGCTCCGAAGAGCAGAATGATTACAACGAGAACGAGCAAGATGTGGGTAGGTTCTTTAAGGAACACGACATTCTCCTTCTTGGCGCAGTTGCTGCTGCAACAGATGGTTAAGGCTATCGCACCCTATTCGTATAGAGCCATCGTTGAGTCAATACTTTGCCGGATCTGCAGCGCTAGATCCTGTGAACCTTCAACGACCAGGGAGCCTGCCCCGGCAATGATTGAGCGAATCAGCCATTCTGGAGAGAAGGCATGGAGGATAACGCTGCCTCCTAGACGAAGGTCGCCCAGAACTAGACCAAATGCCTCTGCGCTTGCTCGATCCAGAGTCCTGACAGTTGCCTCGACGCGGATACTTTCACTCTTGGAGGGCAGCGATTCGTGGATCACCTCTACTGATTCTGACAAGGAAACCGCAACTATACGATCAACGCGAAATGTCCTCCTTCCCTGCGAGCTATGGCAATAGCCCTGAAAGTATTCAACGTCATTGTCCATGAAGAAATCGTAGGCAGTGACAACTCGTTTCGTCTCTTGATCAGAATTAGATGAGTAATAGGTCATTTCGACAGGAACTCTTCGCGCGATTGCCGTTGATACCACTGATCGGTGTGCGGTATTGGAACTTGGAGAAATTGATATCTGTGCCCCTATCCGATCTCGCAACTTCTTTGCCAACATCTCGATGCGATTACTCTGCTCTGTTCCAAGATTCTCAGAATTTTCGCGCAGAAGGTCTAGACCCAAAGCTAGCGCAACAATCTCAGAACTAGACATTGTTCGCACGTAGGCTAAAGGTGCGGCATTGCGGATGGTGACGTAACCGGAGTCAAAGGCAAGGTCGATCAACTCTAGAGGCGTGTAGCCGGGAAGACCGCACATCCACAAAGTATTGAGATCATCGAGCATCACATCAGTCTCAACTTTGAAATATTTGGCAAGATCGGCGAGAGAAATTCCTTGATGTGAAAGTAAGAAAGGAACTAGATCAAGGAGTCGAGAGGTTTGTTCAAGCGGTGTGGTCGCGGTTTTAGCCATGGAGAACCCGCAGTTCCTTAAGTGAATTGATTACACGTTCTCGAAGAGCAGGAGGTTTTAGCACGATGACATCATCTCGATGCCACAGAATTGCTCGCAGAAGCCACGATTCATCAACAATGGACAAGGTAATCTCATCCCAATCATCCCCCGGCTCAACTTGTCTCGACAGTGACCGGAGCTGATGGCCGCGATGCTTTCGTACGCGAAGAATGGCGAAGTCTTTACATTCATCACCATTGTGATCAGGGAGTACCTCAGGTATTTCGAAAGAATTAACTTTCTTGGAAACGCTAACCTCCGAGACGATGCGATCTAGTCGGAAAGTTCTCAAAGAATCCTTCTCTCGGTCCAATCCCACCAAGTACCAGCAACCGGATTGACCTCGCATTGAATACGGCGCGATCGTGCGTACCTGCTTCGACAGACTCGCGCTTAAATATTCAAATTCAATCTCTGACCTGCGAACGATCGCATCAGTAATGAGAGCAAAATTCTGGTCTGTTCCGCTCACTAGTGGAGTGAGTAATGAGAGCGCCTCCGAGTCGCTATCTATCCCCATAGATGCAAGTTTGATAAGAGCAGATGTTGACTCTCGCTCCAATGCTGCCCCAGACCATGCTGTGGCCGCGAGAGAGAGAAGGGCGATATCTGTTCCATCTAACTCGCCTAGGTTTAGTTGATAACTAGCTGGAGTGATTCGGTAACCGGCTTCGTCTTCAAAAATTGGATCAAATGTCCCAAGCTCAATGGCAATTCCTAAACTGCGAAGATCATCTTTATCGCGTTCAAACATGCGCTCCATCGCCTCAGGTGCGCCTTCGTAACCTTCAACGGTACGAAAAATTTCACTCTTCGTGAGGTACCTCTTTGTAGCCAGGAGAGCGATAGTTAAATTTACTAACCGCTCACTCTTCCGCGACACCGTAAGCACCCTTTGCTGGACGGCGACGTCGCGCCAAGACCTCTACGCCAGGAGCCATTCTTCGACTTTGAATCAAAAATCCCGTGTGTCCAATCATTCTCTGTTGGGGTCTAACCGCCAACCCTTCATGATGCCATCCACGCACAATTGTTTCTGAACTCTCAGGTTCGGTGAAATGCCCATCATTTTTGAGCGCCTCCGCCGTGGCAGATAGCTGTGTTGTCGTAGCAACATAGGCAAGGAATACTCCCCCAGGACGTAAAACGTTCGCAGCCATTTCTACACACTCCCAAGGTGCGAGCATATCCAGAATCACTCTGTCATAGACTTTCTTGCTTTCAACATCTTGCACTGAACCGACGGTGAGCGACCACTGACTCGGGACTGAACCAAAGTAGTTTGAAACATTTGAGCGGGCTATCTCCGCAAAATCTTCTCGTCTCTCAAAGGAATCGAGCGATCCTTCGGATCCAACTGCTCGTAATATCGATAGCGATAAAGCACCGCTTCCCACGCCAGCTTCAAGAACGTGTGCACCAGGATAGACATCTGCGACTCCAATAATCATTGCGGCATCTTTTGGGTAAACGATTGTTGCCCCGCGCGGCATGGAGAGAACATAATCAGAGAGTAAGGGGATAAATGCTGTGAACTTCATCCCTGCTGTTGTAGAAACAACCGATCCTTCTGGCAATCCAATGAGTTCATCATGAACGATCCACCCTCTATGTGTATGCCACTCCTTGCCCGGGGTAATCGTGAAGCTATATAACTTGCCCTTTGGATCGGTGAGTTGAATGCGATCGCCTGCAGCAAAGTAGCCAGGGGTTCTACCTTCAGAAGAGTTGGACACGGCGCTATCTTAGGCGAGGAAAGCCCCTTCGGTAGCGGTATGGTCTCTCGTGTGACCCATATTCGCCTCTCCCCCAGCCGAGTAAGCGAATTCAATAATTGTCCGAGACTCTACAAGTACAGAGTTATAGAACAACTTCCCGAGCCGCCAAGTATCGATGCCGAACGCGGCACATTGATTCATACAATTCTTGAGGACCTCTTCGATCTGCAACCCGCGGAAAGAAATCATGCGGCCGCGGTTGAAATGGCGCCAGAGAGATGGAGAATTCAACTCTCAGAAAAGCCCGCTCTCGCTGAACTAGTTCCGAATGAGAAGGAGTGGTTTGATCGGGTAAGTGCTCTACTCAAAAACTATTTTGAACTCGAAAAACCTGAAACATTTGAGGCGACCCACCGTGAGATGCATCTGGAGCAAGATCTCAATCCACAGGTATATCTTCACGGATACGTCGATCGCATTGATGTTGCACCGACCGGACAGGTTCGAATTGTCGATTACAAGAGTGGAAAATCACCGAAAGCCGGTTGGGAAGAGAAGGCCCTCTTTCAGCTACGCGTCTATGCCCTTCTATATTGGCGCTTACATGCGGTAATCCCATCGCTTTTAGTGCTGCACTATCTTGGAGATGCGCGAAGTGTAAAGAGCTCCCCCACGGAAGCCGAACTCTTATCTACTGAGAAGAAACTGTTGCAGATTGCCGATGAAATCATCGCCGCTATTGAGAAGGATCATTTTCCGCCAAAAGCCAGCCGGCTCTGCGATTGGTGTTTCTTTAAAAGTATTTGCCCAGCACACAATTAAATCGCTGAATGAAAGTTCTCAAGGAAATCTAAGGTCACTTCTTCGAGAGATGTAACTACGCGAACCTTTGGTGCGAGAGCCACTTCGACATAATGTGGGACGGCAACGACCGCACATCCAGCCGACTTCGCTGATGCAATGCCTGTAAGGGAATCCTCAAAAACAATGCATGATGTTGTGGGCACACCCATCCGCTTTGCAGCTTCAAGATATGGGTCAGGAAATGGTTTGGTCCGGGCTACATCATCAGCGCTGATACTAAATAGAAAAAAGCCTTGAGGAAGTGTCGTGAGGGCAGCATCCATCAGAATTCGCGGACTCGCACTGACCAACGCAACTGGCATTACTTGACGTACTCTCTCAACGGCATCAAATGCTCCAGGCATGAGAATCGCCTTCGTTGAAAGTTTTTCGAGCATCATCTCTGTGAGTTCCTGCACAACTTGTGTCCCCGTCATATCGTGAGCACAAATGTCAGAGATGTAATCTCCTACTCGAGATAATGGTCCGCCAATACAGATTCGCTGATCATCGTCATCCCATGCATAGTTATAACGCGCACATATTTCTTGTTGAGAAAGATGCCACTGGGGTTCGGAGTCGAGGAAGAGCCCATCCATATCAAAGAAGGCTGCAGAGAAATTCATCACATTAATTTGCGTTGAAATATTTCGCTTCAGGATGGTGCACGATAATCGCTGAGGTTGATTGCTCTGGATGAAGCTGGAACTCCTCTGAAAGTTCAACACCGATGCGACCCGGCTCAAGAAGTTCGCAGAGCTGAATCTGTTGTTCGATATCGGGACAGGCTGGGTATCCGAACGAGTATCGAGACCCGCGGTACCCCTGATCAAGAATTCCCGCGAGATCTGGCGCATCTAAGTTACGAACGCTCATCTCTTCGCGAATACGAGCGTGCCAGTGTTCGGCAAGTGCCTCAGTGAGTTGAACTGATAATCCATGCAACTCCATATATTCGCGGTATTTATTCTCGGCGAAGAGCTTTGCGGCAGCATCTGAAACTACGCTTCCCATAGTTACGACGTGGAAAGAGACCACATCAACTTTTCCGGATTCACGCGAGGCGAAGAAATCAGAGATGCAGAGTCTGCGATCTCGTGACTGACGTGGGAAAGAGAATCGGACTCGTTCTTTACCCTCGTTTGGTCCTTCGTGGTGGAGAACAACAAGATCATTTCCTTCACTGACGCAAGGGAAATAGCCATAGACCACGGCGGCGTTGAGCCACCCTTGTGATTGCACCTGGTTGAGCAAGGCACGAAGACGCGGACGGCCTTCACTTTCTACCATGGCTTCAAACTCACCACGATTTCCTTTGAGTCCCCATTGGCCGACAAACAATGCGCGCTCATCAAGCATCTCTACGTAATCAGCTAAAGGAATTCCCTTAACGATACGTGAACCAAAGAACGGTGGCTTCGGAATATCAATATCGATTGCAACATCACTGCGGCGGGTATCTGTTGGTTCATTAGAAACCTGCTTAACAACAGCTTTTACTTTGCGTTCACGCAAGGCAGGTAGAGACGCACCGGGAACGCCCTTCTTCACACCCATAATTGCATCCATTAAGTGGAGACCTTCAAATGCATCACGAGCGTAGCGAACTTCACCTGCGAATTCATTTGCCAAATCAACTTCAACAAACGCACGTGTGAGCGCGGCGCCGCCAAGAATGACTGGCCACTTTTGATCTAAACCTCGCGCGGTAAGTTCTTGGAGATTCTCTCGCATGATCACTGTCGACTTAACAAGAAGGCCGGACATTCCAATGGCATCGACATCCGATTCCTGAGCAGCATCAATTATTTGATTAATCGTCTGCTTGATTCCGATATTGACGACGCGATAGCCATTATTTGAAAGAATGATATCGACAAGATTCTTTCCAATGTCGTGTACATCTCCCTTTACGGTTGCCAGGAGGATGGAACCGCGGCCTTCGTCATCGAGTTTCTCCATGTGCGGTTCGAGGTAGGCAACGGCAGTCTTCATCACTTCAGCAGATTGCAGAACAAAGGGCAGTTGCATCTCGCCTTTTCCGAAGAGCTCTCCAACTATCTTCATCCCCTCAAGGAGATGATCATTGATGATTGCAAGTGGCGCAATCCCGTTTTTCATTGCAAGATCGAGGTCGTCAGTCAGACCAACTTTTTCACCATCGATAATCCTGCGCTGAAGGCGTTCTTCAAGAGGAAGCGCTGCCAACTCTGCGGCCCGAACATTGCGCGATGCGGCCAACTCCACGCCTTCGAAGAGTTGTAAATAGGCGCTCAATGGATCGTAGGTGAGGTCTTCGCCGTTATATTCGCGGCGATCGTAAATGAGATCTAGCGCCACTTTGCGTTGCGCCTCATCAATGCGCACTAGCGGCATGATCTTCGAAGGATGAACAATCGCCGAATCTAGACCTGCTGCAACGCATTCATGAAGGAAGACGGAATTGAGAACAACGCGCGCTGCAGGGTTGAGACCGAATGAGACGTTACTGACACCCAAAGTTGTCTGCACTTGCGGATATTCAGCCTTGAGGGCACGGATAGCGTTAATTGTTTCTAAGCCATCACGACGTGTCTCTTCTTGTCCCGTTGCGATTGGAAATGTCAGGGTGTCGATGAGAATATCTCCGACCGACATCCCCCAGTTATCAACAAGATCTTCAATCAATCTACGTGCCACACGTAACTTCCACTCTGCAGTGCGTGCCTGACCTTCTTCATCAATTGTCAGAGCAACTACCGATGCACCATGCTCAACAACCAAAGGCATAATTCGAGCAAATCGCGATTTCGGGCCGTCACCGTCTTCGTAGTTAACGGAGTTGATAATGCAACGTCCGCCTAGTTGCTCCAGTCCCGCTTGAAGAACTGGAGGCTCTGTCGAGTCCAACATAATCGGCAAGGTCGAAGCAGTCGCAAAGCGGCCAGCAATTTCTCGCATATCGGATACGCCATCCCGACCAACGTAATCGATCGAAAGATCGAGTATGTGTGCACCATCGCGAATCTGATCGCGCGCGATCTCTACGCATGTCTCCCAATTCTCCGAAATTAAAGCGTCGCGAAAGGCGCGCGATCCGTTGGCATTAGTGCGCTCACCGATTGCAAGGAAGGCATTATCTTGTCTAAACGGTACATATTGGTATAGCGATGATGCACCAGGATCGGCATGCGACGTACGTGCCGTCACCTGCTTACGATCCAACCGTGCAACCACTGCAGCCATATGTTCAGGTGTTGTTCCACAACAACCACCGATCAGTGTGATCTTGTAGTCATCAACGAAAGTTGCTAGAGCTTGAGCAAGGGCGTCAGGACCAAGTGGGTAGGTCGCTCCCTTTGGTCCTAGTTGTGGCAAACCAGCGTTGGGCATTACCGATATCGCGCACTGCGCATTCTTGCTGAGGTAACGCAAGTGTTCAGACATTTCAGCCGGACCAGTTGCGCAGTTCAAACCGATAAGGTCAATATTTAAAGGTTCGAGTGCATTGAGCGCCGCACCGATTTCAGAACCTAAGAGCATGGTTCCAGTCGTCTCAACTGTTACCTGAGCGATCAAAATAACATCGCGATCGCTCTTATCAATTGCGGCGCGAGCACCGTTTACTGCAGCTTTTGCTTGCAGCAAATCTTGCGTGGTTTCAATAAGTAGCGCGTCAGCACCGGAATCGACCAGCCCTTGTGAGGCAATTTCATATGCATCACGTAAATGCTTGTAGGTTGTGTGTCCAAGGCTAGGTAGTTTCGTTCCCGGTCCGAGAGAGCCAAGAACAAATCTCGGCTTCTCAGGGGTGGAGAACGCATCCGCCGCCTGGCGGGCAATCACACCGCCGGCAAATGCGAGTTCGTATATTCGATCTTCGATTCCGTATTCAGCTAAGTTCGCCCAGTTAGCGCCAAAGGTATTTGTTTCGATGGCATCCACGCCGACGGCCAAGTAGGAATCATGAACCGAACGGACGACATCTGGGCGGGAAACATTCAAAATTTCGTTACAGCCTTCGTGTCCCTGGAAATCTTCTAGGCTTGGATCGGCAGCTTGGAGCATGGTGCCCATAGCTCCGTCGGCAATTACGACTCTAGAGGCGAGAGCTTTTCTTAGCTCGGAAGGTGTTTTTGCGCTCATCACGCGTGAAGGTTACCTTAAGGTGAGCGATATGGAGATTTATCAGATCCCACTGCTCAGACACCCTGTCATGATCGCGGCTTTCTCCGGCTGGAGCGATGCTGGTGAAGCAGCATCAGGTGCACTGACCCATCTTCTAGAAAATCTTGATCAAAGTGGCAATGCTGCTCAAGCGATACTCATCGCAGAGTACGAGCCAGAAGATTTCTATGATTTCCAAGTGAATCGGCCAATGATTAGCGTCGATGATTCCCTAGTCAGGTCAGTGAATTGGCCATCCACTCAGGTATATGGATTAAGTACTCCACATCTTGAAAATGATTTCGTACTAGTTCTTGGAGTTGAACCATCGATGAGATGGAAGACATTTACTTCCCTCTTACTCGACCTGGCTGATGATCTCGAAGTTGAACTAGTTGTAACCATGGGAGCAATGCTCGCCGATGCTCCCCACACTCGCCCTATTTCAGTCAGCGGAAGTGGTGGGCATCCAGATATTGCTACGCGACTTGGCGTCGAAATTAGTAAATACGAGGGACCGACTGGAATTCTAGGAATCATTGGAGACGGATGCATGAAGAGAGGCATTGATTGCGTCTCGTTGTGGGCTGGATTACCACATTACGCTTCAAACTCTCCATCACCCAAAGCGACTCTTGCACTTGTCAATGCCGTGGAGGATTTCCTTGAGATATCAATCGCCCTTGCGGATCTGAGCCATCAAGCTCAAGAATGGGAGAACGAAGTTTCCGAGATGGCCGAAGAAGATGTCGAAGTCTCAGAGTATGTGAAGGCGCTCGAAGAGAGTAAAGATGCTGCAGAATTCAAAGATGTTTCGGGAGAAGAGATTGCTCGGGAGCTAGAAAGATTCCTGCGACGACAAAACGAAAGTTAATCTAAATCGCAAGCCCTAAAAGATCATCTAAAACGCGGGATAATTGACCCGCAGATCCGCCAGTTGCTCCGTTCTCGGTTTCCGTACACCACGAAGAGATAAGGCTTAAGGCTCGAACGGTATCAAGATCATTAGCAAGAGCTGATAGAAGATCCGCAATCAAATCGTCAGTTGGTGCTACTTCCATGCGAGCAAGATTCAGACGTATTCTTTGGAGGAACGCCGAAGCATCGGTAATTTCAGAATTCCCCCACATATGATCACTTCGATAGTGGTGGCCTAGAAGAGCGAGACGAATCGCCATAGGTTCGATGCCATCATTGATAAGTTTCGAGACAAAAATTAAATTGCCGAGAGATTTACTCATCTTTGCTCCATCAAGGCCGATCATTCCGGCATGGACGAAGAAGCGTGCAAATTTCTGTCCGGTTGCAACCCATCCTTGCGCTGCCGACATATCGTGATGAGGAAAAATCAAATCGCTTCCGCCGCCTTGAATATCGATTGCAAACTCATCGGAGGCGATGGGATCTAAGTAATGCAACGCGATCGCAGAACATTCGATATGCCATCCAGGACGACCGATGCCAAACGGACTAGGCCATCCTGGTTCTTCATCTCGCTTGGCTTTCCATACGAGAGCGTCGAATGGATCGATCTTTCCTGATCGTTGTGGATCTCCCCCGCGTTCTGCGAAGTACTCCATCGCTACTTCTTGCGAAAGATGTGTCCGTTTAAGGAAATCTGGATCTAGCCGTACTCGAAAATACAAGTCGTCATCTACTTTGTACGTCGAATCCTTTCTTTCCAATGCAGAGACGGCGTCGATAATTATCTGCATAGCTTCGACCACACCGACGTAGTGAACAGGTGGAATAACGTGCAAGGCGACCATATCTCCACGAAAAAGTTCAATCTGCGATGTAGCCAACTCTGACCAATCGAGACCATCGCGCTTAGCTCGTTCAAATAAAGGGTCATCGATATCGGTGATGTTTTGAACGAAAGAAACCTGCGCTCCACCGAAACGTAAGTAGCGATTAATCAAGTCGAAGGTTACATAGGTAGCGGCATGCCCTAAATGCGTTGCATCGTATGGAGTTATGCCGCAGACATAAAGTCGATAGAGATCTTTATTAGGCAGCGTTTCGACCTTCTGGCTGCTGGTGTTATAGAGGCTCAATGTTGTGTAAGAATCTCTAAAACTCTCACTGTTACTCAGTGAAAGGCTAGCCCAAGATCTCATTTTAGAATCCTAATATGCCGGCCATGGAATTGCCGGCCAATCTTCACTTGGTAAGGGCATGATCCCGTCGGAGCGGAGCTTGTTGATTCGCTGACATGTAGCCTCAATCTCATGCGCCGTTAGATGCGTGGCTAACACTGTTGAGTGCGACTCGATAAATGTCTGGGTGTGTTCAAGCGTGTCCATCTCTTCATCTGTCAGAGCATCACCCGCCCACTGCCACAGCACTGTCCGCAACTTGTCTTCGGTATGAAAAGTAACACCGTGGTCACAAGCAAAGAGATGTCCTTTTTGATCTGGGAGAAGATGACCAATTTTGCGATCAGTGTTATTAACAATTGCATCAAAGAGAGCGAGTCGGCGTAGCTCTTTCCTGTCCTGCGCAAAGTAAGCACCTAATTCAATACTTTCATCAACATCGATCCAACGTTGGACCATACCCAATCCAGCAGGACCTTCACGCAAAATTGTGGGCGGAACTAAGTCCATCCCTGTCTTATCACTCAAAAGAAATGCAACATACTCACGATCGGCAAGCGTTCCATCTGGAAAATCCCAGAGGGGTCTCTCCCCCGCGACCGGCTTGTAGATTACTTCTAAAGTCGATCCTTCGTGGTGCATCACTCCAAAGAGCGTCGCATTAGAAGCATCAACAAGACGACCAGTGATCTCTAACTCACCAGAAGTAAGGTGAGCAATACTTTTCTCTACCCAAGAATCATCAAGTTCATTCATCGTCGATAACCATTTGCGCGAGGACAGAGATGCCCCCTCGGATCTATCGGCGAGATGCAGAACGGACAGAGTGGGCGACCAGCGGCGACTAGAGCCAAAGTTCTTTGAGCGAAGGCCAACGCCATAGAAAGATCAAGATGGATTTCAACCACTGGTCCCAGATCATCACCTTCAACCTCGTCCGCGTCTTCTGCACGGAACGAAATTTCTATCTCGAGAAGCGACGGATCGAAGGCGATACCAATCGCGCCAACTACGAACTCACTATCTAAGGGAAGCTCGAGGGGAAGATCATCCAACGGACCCGCATTCACGCCACTGAGTGGTGCACTCTTCTTGATCTCGCGGATTATTGTCGTAATTCTCTCTGCTAAAGCGGTAACTTGCAATTTCTCGGTGGCGAGTGAGACAACCATGTTCTTCTGTCGCATCTGGAAATAAAACTCTCGCTCACCTGGCGCGCCAATCGTTCCCACTATGAAACGATCTGGTTGATCAAAAGACCACTTCTGTGAAGTCATTTACTCGAATTCCCTGTCGATCCTCCGAGCGCTGACTGATTGGTAGACCTTTCCGAGGTGAGAAAGCCTTTTGCATCGTTAAAGCGCACGAGACGACTGATACCCGAATCTGTATCGATGATTGTAAGTGAGGCTGGCTCGATGACTAATCGCTGGAACTGATCAAGATGCATTCCCAAACAGTGAGCGACGATTGATTTAATTACATCACCGTGGCTGACCAACAATCTAGGACCCTTACCTTTAACAGCGTTTAAGCGATAAAAGCCAGATAACGCTCTTCCCTGCATTTCTAAGAGCGATTCTCCTTCGGGAAAAATCATCTGACTTGGAAAATCCTGTACCACTTTCCACTGCGACTTTCGTCGCAGTGACGACAGCGTCTTACCGCTCCAATTACCGTAGTCGACCTCTGATACAGAATCGTCGACTACAACTGGGCTCTTCACTCCACCTGCAGCAAGCCACGGGTCAATTGTTTCGCGACAACGTTGTAATGGGCTAATTGCCACCTCATCGAATTGAGTTGCGCCCAGTCGAGCGATGAGATCTTCTGCTTGTGCTTTTCCGGTTTTACTCAACGCAATTCCAGCGGTTCTACCTGCCAAAAGATTCTTTTCATTGGCAACAGAGTGTGCATGCCGCAGTAGAACGATTCGTGCCATTTACCAAGATTAACGCCCTTTGACAGTGTTGGCTTGCTAGGGTGCCTTCCATGGAAATCAGACGCGCTGGAAAGAGCGGACTTGAGCTATCCCGACTCGGTCTAGGCACTATGACGTGGGGCCGCGATACAGATACACATGAAGCGGCTGAGCAGATGCGTAGTTATATAGAGGCTGGCGGAAATTTCATTGACACCGCTGCCAGCTATGCCGCTGGGGATGCTGAACGTGTCATCGGCGGATTAGTAGGAACATTCTTTAACCGCGAAGACGTGGTGATTGCCACCAAGGCCGGAATCACTTTTCCCGAAGGCGTCCGAACTGTTAATAATTCTCGCCACTTTTTGATCGGCGAACTTGAGAAGTCTTTGACTCGCCTAGGAACTGATTATGTAGATGTCTGGCAGATCCATTCTTGGGATGCAGATGTTGCACTCGAGGACACTCTCTCTGCCTTGGATTTTGCTTACACCTCAGGTAAGGCCCGATATGTAGGTATTTCGAATTTCAATGGCTGGCAGAGCGCACGAGCAATATCTTTACAAGAAGCTAATACCGCTAAAGCACCGATAGCAACGATTCAAAGCGAGTATTCATTACTCAATCGCTCTATTGAGAATGAGATTGTTGATTGCGCTAGTGATCTTGGCGTCGGAATACTTGCTTGGTCTCCCCTGGGACGCGGCGTACTTACTGGAAAATACCGAAATTCAATTCCAGCTGATTCGCGTGGAGCAACGCCTCACTTTGCAAACTTCATCTCAACGTACTTGAACCGCGAATCGGCGCGCGTGGTCGAAGCTGTGGCAGCTGCCGCCTCAGGGTTGGGATACTCCCCGCTTGAAGTAGCACTCGCCTGGGTTCGCGATGCACCAGGAGTAACAAGTGCAATAGTTGGAGCGCGGACAGGTGCACAACTACGTGGAGCTCTTACCGTTGAAGAGATAGTACTTCCAGATGTTGTACGAACAGCTCTGGATGAAGTATCAAGCGGTTTCTAGGAAATCCTTAAGCACATTTACTCCAAAGCGAAGACCATCAACTGGTACTCGCTCATCGACTCCGTGAAAAAGCGCCATAAAATCTAAATCAGGGTCGAGTTTCAGCGGTGAAAACCCATAACCAATAATTCCGATTTTAGAGAGCGCTTTGTTATCGGTACCGCCACTCATGGTGAACGGCACTGGAATTCCATCACCATCATGTTTGATCAAAGCAGCACACATTGCATCGACAAGATCGCCCTCGAATGGGACTTCAAGAGCGATATCTGTAACGATTGTTTCGATGCGAATGTCTGGACCCACAATCTCGCGAATCGTCGCATTCATTTCATCTTCGTAACCTGGAAGGAAGCGTCCATCAACGACAGCACTTGCTTCTCCCGGAATCACATTCTCTTTATAGCCAGCCGATAGCATGGAAGGGTTTGCTGTATTTTGAAGCGTGGCACCAATCATCCGCGAGGCACTTCCAAATTCGGTAAGGAGTGGACGCAGATCTTTGAGATCAAACGGCTTCCCCGAAGCTTTGGCTACTGTTTCAAAGAGACGCTTAACGGTTGCGGTGTAACGCTGTGGCCATTGATAGCGGCCGATCTTTGCCACTGCTTCGGTAAGGGCGGTAATCGCATTCTCTTCGTTGATAACAGATCCGTGTCCTGCTCTACCTTGGGCAACCAGTCGAATCCAGTGAATACCTTTTTCGGCAGTCTCCACAAAATAGAATCGCTTTGCATTCGGAAGTGTGATTGAAAAACCACCTACTTCAGAGATTGCTTCGCTGCATCCCGCAAAGACTTCTGGGTGCTCGGCTACCATCCAGCGAGATCCGTAACTACTGCCAGCTTCTTCGTCTGCAAAAAATGCAAGTGTGATAGGACGCGGTGGCTTATATCCAAGTCGCGCCCATTGACGAACAACGGCGATAATCATGGCATCCATATTTTTCATATCGACAGCACCACGTCCCCAGATAAAACCATCCTTGAGGATTCCACCAAAGGGATCAACGCTCCAGTCCTCTGCCATTGCAGGAACAACATCGAGGTGACCGTGAACAACAAGCCCTGGACGATCGGGATGCGTACTCTCTAGCTGAGCGATTACGTTACAACGATTAGGTGCAGATTCAAATATTGTGGATTTAATTCCAACTTCAGCTAACTGCGCAACCACATACTCTGCCGCGGCCTTCTCATCTCCCCTGCCCTCACCAAAATTGACACTTGGAATTCGAATCAACTCTTGGCAGATACGGATAGCTTCGGCTTCAAGTTCTTCACGTAGGGCGTTTTTGTCAGTTGTCATGGCATAAGTATCCACCAAGAGCGCTGGAGTGCCATAGGACTGTGCCGCTTTGCCTTGGACACCTTGGGTTGATATCGTGTGCCATCTTGATCAGCCCTTGTGAGTCGAAAGACTAGACGAGGTTATTGGCGGTCAAGGTATTTATACTGGTCCGGGTGGCGGAATTGGCAGACGCGCTAGCTTGAGGTGTTAGTGCCCGCAAGGGCTTGAGGGTTCAACTCCCTTCCCGGACACGCACGCTGTTGAGCTTATCTGATGGCAAATAACTATAATTGTGGGAATGTCAGGGTGCCGCGACTACAGGCGAACCTTTCAAACTGCTACTTCATCAAGCAACACTGACCTCAACATCCGCCGCGGAGTAGACGAAGATATTGATATCACAACAAGATTGACTCTTATTGTTCATGTGATTTCCTCTTCTAGATTAACTCGCAGAGAATCTAATCAAACCACCCAGAGTTGAATCGATATACAGAAGTTCCACAATCTGTGAGCTGGAAAAGAAAACAACGTGACCCGAGATGCAGTCACCGGGTTGAAGAATTTGATCGCTAAAGACACTCGGGTATGTTGGCGCAAGTGCAGCGGGACCAAAAACTGTTCCTACCGTCACGCGTTTTCCGTTGGCATCGATTGCAGACCAGCTCGATTCACTGAATGAGAAGCCGATGGGATTTGGAGGTTGCCACGTCTGCAAACAACCCTTTATTAAATACACCGTGCCTGCACCTAGGTCCTTCTCAAGACCAACCGAAGCTAACGAAAATGACTTTAATAGGGAGAATCTTCCAAAATTTGTTTCACCCCACATACCGAAAGCAATCACCTTTGGGATCGGTTTTGCTGTCGGTGTTGGCGCAGGAGTAGAGGCTGGCGTAGTAGAGGGCCGCTTCCAGATGTACTTCTTAGCTGAGGACACACAGATAAGAATTGATCTATCTGGAAGTACAACAAATTTGTTGACCTCACTCTTTTTGCAAGTAGAGCCTGCCTTTTGATTGGAATACTTGACCGAGTTTGCGGGAAAAGCAGATTGCATCGGAATTCCGAGGAGTCCAATAACAACAGCTATCAAAATGAGCCTTTTCATACCTAATCTTCTCAGCAAAATGAAGAGATGGTGAGAGGAAGGGCCTCTTTTGACTAGTCGGAATATCAGCCCGTCCGACAGCATCCCAATATCTAATCACTCCACTTACAATTCAGTGATACTTTTATCGCCCGTATGAAGCTCCGAACGTAAACACGGACACGCGACAAGAGTGAGGGTGACGCAGGTGAATGTAGAACAAGCCCTGACGCTGATTCGTACAATTCCTGACTATCCAAAGCCAGGGATTCTCTTTCAAGACATTACGCCAGTACTGAGTAATCCTGAAGCGTTCAATGTCGTTGTACGAGCACTCGCCGAAGTAGATCCTGAAAGCTCGGTTGTTGCTGGAATCGAAGCTCGCGGCTTTATCTTCGCCAGCGCAATCGCCCTTGCAAAGGGGTGTGGATTTGTTCCTATCCGCAAAAAAGGGAAACTTCCGTTCTTCACTTACTCGAAACAGTATGGCCTTGAATATGGCGTAGATGAGATCGAAATTCACACCGATGCCTTCGAGCCAGGGTCGAAAGTTCTTCTTGTAGACGATGTTTTAGCCACTGGTGGAACGTTGGTGGCTGCCATCGAGCTTGTGAAACAGGCAGGAGGAATCGTCACCGACATTGCTGTGCTCAGTGAAATAACTTTCCTAGGTGGTCGTATCCGCATTGCTGAACATTCACCCGATGTATCTATTCATGCCCTGATTAGCGGATGACCCAGCGAGAACGTAACCCACAGATCCAGGCCCTGCGAGCACTCGCTGCGGGACTAGTTCTCATTTATCACGCGAAATGGTTCGATGGCGGCTACATCGGAGTAGATATCTTCTATGTGATTTCGGGTTTTCTCATTACCGGAATTCTCGTTCGAGAGTTAGATGCCAAGGGCAGAATCTCTCTCGGCGCATTCTATGCGCGCAGAACTAAACGACTTCTGCCAGCTTCATTCGTTGTCGTCATTGTCACCGGGGTTACCGCACTCATTCTTCTTCCTGTTTCAATGCGTCAAACACTGGGTAAGGATCTCATTGCGGCGGCAACGTATATTTCCAACTTTCTCTTTGCTCTTTGGGAGAACGACTATCAGAATCTGAACTCCACGCCTTCACCATATATTCATTTCTGGTCACTCGCAGTTGAAGAGCAGTTCTATATTTTCTGGCCTCTATTCATTTTTATCCTCTTCCGAATCGGAAAGCACCGCGCAGTTATTTATGGCGTTCTCGCCACTTTTGTTGGATCTTTTCTTTTCTCTCTCTACCTCACAGAACGGGCTCCGATCTGGGCCTTCTATATCCTGCCAACGAGAGCATGGGAATTAGCAGCTGGCGCACTTCTCGTATTTCTACCTGAGTTGAAGAAATTTCGTCCCCTCGTTGCACTCATCGCTTTTGTCACAATTTGTTTTGCGACTTATCTTTTTGATGAAGCCACGCCGTTCCCAGGAATTGCCGCTCTTGCTCCCGTAATCACAACGATATTCCTGCTCGCTAGTCGAAGCCAGTGGCCGCCAGTGATCAACCTCATTGCACAATCCCGTGTAACCCAGTGGCTCGGGGCGATTTCGTACCCTCTATATCTTTGGCACTGGCCAGTTCTCGTGATACCCGCGATCTACATGGGCAGTGATCTCAACTTTGTTCAGACCGCACTACTACTTGGCCTGACCGTTCTCTTAGCCGGATTAACCCACAGGTACGTTGAAACGCCTATGCGCAATGCAACGATGAGCAATCGGAGGGTTCTTAGACTCGCCACCGCGGCAACAATCCTCTCGATCCTTCTTGGTCTCACCACCTATACCCAATATTCCAACAACATCTCTATTGGTGGGGGCACGACTTACTCTCTCGATCAAATCAGATCAAAACCAATTAACAACAATGATGGCTGTCATATCCACATCAGGCAAACCGTTTCACCTCGCTGTGAATACGGTGATATCTCATCAAAGAAAACAATTGTTTTATATGGTGATTCACACGCGGCGCAATGGCTCCCGGCACTCGATCTCATTGGTAAAAAACGCGGAATCAAAATTGTTTCTCTCACGAAATCTGCCTGTCCATCAGCTGAAGTCATCAAAGAACTTTCTTCGCAATATGATGTTGATGACTGCCAAGCTTTCCGTGATTCCTCTGTAGCGCGGATAAATAGGATAAAACCTCTCGCTGTGATTTTGACAGGAATGCAGCCCTTTACAGCTCCATACTCAGATGAAGATGCTCGCCCTTGGTGGCTCGCAGGCGAAACGAAAGTTTTCAATCGGATCAAGAGCGCAACGCAATTTCCGATCTATCTCACCGACACACCACTCCCCCAAGTCGATATCCCAGATTGCTTAGTCGCGGGCCGTGGAGCGGCATGCGATACAGCTAGACCTATCGCAGCCGAAGTTGCTCCAGGGTTGATCCCAATTAATCCGACACCGTGGCTCTGCACAGATACATGCCCTGCCGTCGTGGATGGAATCATTGCCTACAGGGATAAATCACACCTGACTGTTGAGATGAGCAAACATCTTTCACGTGAGTTGGAAATCGCCCTGGACCGTTTAGGTCTCTTCTAAGGTGACTTTGTGGCAGGATCTGCGCCATGGCTGAATTGATTTACTACTGCGGAACAATGGATAGCGGAAAATCAACGCTCGCCCTGCAGACTGCCCATAATCACCAGCAACGCGGACGTGGTGGATTAATTTTCACCTCTCAAGACCGAGCTGGGACTGGAAAGATCTCATCACGTCTTGGATTAACGAGTGCTGCCATTGAAGTTCTTCCTGGTTTTGATATTCATAAATTTGTTGTCGATAAACTATCTATCGGAGAACGTATTGATTATGTGATCTGCGATGAAGCACAATTTTATCAGCCGGAGCAAATTGAAGAGTTAGCTCGAATTGTTGATGGTCTCGGAATCGATGTATATGCCTTTGGAATTTTGGCAGATTTTAGAACCAAACTTTTTCCAGGCTCAGGGCGATTGGTAGAACTCGCTGACCGCGTAAACACATTGCAGGTAGAGGCCCTTTGTTGGTGTGGATCCCGCGCAACTCATAACGCCCGTACAGTCGGCGGAAAGATGGTCACCGAAGGCGAACAAGTAGTTGTTGGAAACGTCGGTTCTACTGATGAAGTCGCATATGAAGTTCTCTGTCGCAGACACCATATGCGCGGTGTGACCGCTCGAAATTCTAGAGCGGGTCATATTTCCAGCGATCCGTTACCTTTCAACGAACTTTAAAGAAAACCACACATCTCACACACTTGGAGAAATAATGACAAAAGCACGTGGCCTCGCAGCTCTCAGTAAGGGCGCAGCCTTTACACGTTTTGATTTTGAACGTCGTGAGCTTGGTAGCCATGATGTAAAGATTGATATCGCCTTCGCTGGAATATGCCACTCTGATATCCACCAAGTTCGCGAAGAATGGGGTCCCGCGCTATTTCCGATGGTTCCTGGACACGAAATCGCAGGCGTAGTCAGTGAGATTGGATCAGCTGTAACTAAATTTTCCGTCGGAGATCACATCGGCGTTGGTGTCTTCATCGATTCATGTCGCAACTGTAAACCGTGTAAAGATGGACTCCAACAATATTGCGATCAAGGAATGACTGGCACCTATAACACTTTGGAACGCGACGGCAAGACCGTTGCTATGGGTGGATACAGCAATGTTTTTGTCGTCAACGAGGACTATGCGGTAACAATCCCTAAATCTATGCCGCTTGATGGCGTCGCACCTTTACTCTGCGCAGGAATTACTCTCTACTCACCACTCAAGCATTGGAAAGCTGGCAAAGGCTCACGTGTTGCTGTCATGGGCTTGGGCGGGTTAGGTCATATGGGAGTTAAGTTTGCTCATGCACTTGGCGCGCATGTGACAGTCATTTCTCATTCTCCAAATAAGCGAGAGGCCGCGTTGGCAATGGGTGCTGATGAATTTATATGCGTAACAGATCCAAAAGATCTCAAGCCTTTTGCTCGTACCTTCGATCTCATACTCAACACAGTCAGTGCTCAGATCGATATCAACGACTACATCTCCACTTTAACAATTGATGGGACTCTTGTTGTTATTGGACTTCCCGGTGCACCTTATCCAGTACACGTAGGCTCCTTGCTCAATGGACGAAAGTCTCTCGCTGGATCAATGATTGGCGGAGTTGCCGAGACTCAAGAGATGATCAACTTCAGCGCTGAACACGGAATTCTTAGCGACATCGAAGTTATTAACGCTGACTATGTAGATCAGGCTTATGAAAGAACAGTTGCGAGTGATGTTAAGTATCGCTTTGTAATCGATGCCAGCACGATCTAATTTAACTCAAACTGCTTCGCTAAATAAAGCGATGTAGCACCCCGACAAAAATCGGTGCGACAAGTAGCGCTGGCAGAAGATTTCCCACGGCTATAGTCTTGATCTTGAGCAGTCCGAGTCCGATTGATACAAGTATCAAACCACCCACAATTGTCATCGCATCAACCTGATATCCAGCCAGGACGTTACCGAGACCAAATCCAATGACCGTCCACACTCCCTGATAGATGCCTACAGGAATGGCAGAGGCAGCAACGCCCCAACCAAAGCTCGCTGCAAAGGCCATCGATGCAAAAAAGTCGAGAGACGACTTAAGAATAAGTTGGTCTGTTCCCGTACCCATACCATCGCTGATCGAACCAAGAATGGCTAACGGTCCAATCACGAAGAGGAGCGATGAAGAGAGAAAACCCTCAACAAAGGTTCCTTCGCCATCAGCTTTGAATTTGACTCGCAGAAATACTCCGAACTTTTCTAGTTTACTCTCAAGATTTACCGCGCTACCAATGACTCCACCGATAAGAAGTGAGGCAAGAATTGCTAAGAGAGGCCAACCCTGTGGTAACGCTTCTATATAGCGGTCTGTTCCGATTGTTACTAAGGCTGTCGCTGCACCCAAGATCGTGATCAACCCAAGTACATCTGTGATCAGAGCACGCATGCGATCTGGCATTCGCCCACCGATTAGTACACCAAGCGATGCCCCTGCAAGAATGGTGATGACGTTAATCAGCGTTCCAGAGCCAGTAAACATTGGATAAGAGTACTTAAAGTCC
>Ga0164293_10000266_pt1 | contig 39690 bp, 38 predicted proteins | sample GEODES118metaG_FD_111487 | JGI IMG/M metagenome (GOLD analysis project Ga0164293, IMG submission 111487) | Eutrophic lake water microbial communities from Lake Mendota, Wisconsin, USA - GEODES118 metaG | ecosystem: Environmental > Aquatic > Freshwater > Lake | place: USA: Lake Mendota...
CAGTCGCCTGCACTGCGCATGGCAGCATCACCGCCCGCCGCGCTTTGCCGGTTGGCCGCCTGTCTTGCCGGAATGCCGAGGAGAAGATCCCATGTCGCCAACCGCCACGACAGCGCGATCCGCTGCGATGACGCCGCCTGCCAGGATCGACTTCATCGACCTGAAGGCCCAGCGCCGCCACATCGGCGCGGCCATGGACGAGGCGATCCTCAAGGTCGTGCATGGCGGCGCCTATGTGCTCGGCCCGGAAGTCCGCGAGTTCGAGAACCAACTGGCAGCCTTCTGCGGGGCCAGGCACGCGATCGGCTGCGCCAACGGCACCGATGCCATCGCCCTGTGCCTGATGGTGCTGAAGCTGCGTCCCGGCGATGCCGTGATCTGCCCGAGCTTCACCTTCGCCGCCACTGCCGAGGTTGTGGCCTGGCTTGGCGCAACCCCGATTTTCGTGGACATCGACGAAGCCACCTACAACATGGACCCCAAGGGCCTGGATGCGGCCATGGTCACGGCAGGCCAGCTCGGCCTGAAGGTCAAGGCCCTGATCGCCGTCGACCTGTTCGGCCAGCCGGCGGACTATGATCCGATCAGTGCCTTCTGCAAAGCGCATGGGCTGGTCCTGATTGCCGATTCGGCGCAGGGCTTCGGCGGTCGCTACAAGGGCCGCATCGCCGGCTCGATCGGCCACTTCGCCACCACCAGCTTTTTTCCGGCTAAGCCGCTGGGCTGCTATGGCGACGGCGGGGCCGTGCTGACCGACAACGAGGAGCACGTCGAGGTGCTGCGCTCCCTCCACGTCCATGGTCGCGGCACCGACAAGTATGACAACATCCGCATCGGCGTGAACTCGCGGCTCGACACGATCCAGGCGGCGGTGCTGCTGCAGAAGCTGGCGATCTTCGACTGGGAAATCGGCCAGCGTCAGGTGGTGGCCGCGCGCTACGCCGAAGGCCTCGGCGATGTGGCGATGGTGCCCGGCGTGATGGCCGATTGCGTCTCCACCTGGGCGCAATACACGATCCGCGTGCCTGCCGCCCGGCGCGGCTCCTTCATCGAGCGGATGACGGCGCACGGCGTGCCCACGGCGGTGTATTACCCGAAGCCGCTGCACCAGCAGACCGCCTACAGGCGCTTCCCGGTGGCGGGCAACGGTCTGCCCGTCTCCGACAAGGTGGCGCACGAGGTCGTGGCGCTGCCGATGCACGCCTTTCTCGAGCCTGCCACGCAGGATTACATCATCACAGCGGCCCGCGAGGCGCTGCGCGGCTGAGCCTTGGCGTTCAGCGTTCGCGGAAGGCCTTCGAGAACTGGTCCGCCACCGGCCGCAGCAGATAGCTGAACGGGGTCCGGTCCCCGGTCTGCAAGTAGGCATCGGCCTGCATGCCGGCGCTGACCTTCAGCGGCGCGATCTGCGCCAGTTGCTCAGGCGCGATGCCGACCCGGATGGTGTAGTAGACCATGCCGGTCTGCGCCTCGCGCGTCACGTCGGGCGACATGCGCGTGACCAGCCCCCTCAGTTCAGGCGTCGTGCGCTGGTTGAAGGCATGCAGCTTGACCGTCACCTCCTGGCCTAGCCTGACCTGATCGTAGTCGCTCGTGGTCACACGCGCTTCGAGGCTCAAGTCGTTGCCGGACGGCACGATCAGCATGGCGGGCTCTGCCGGGCTGATCACCCCGCCGACCGTGTGAACCTGCATCTGGTGCACATAGCCCGCTACCGGCGCGCGCACGTCGATGCGCTTGAGCTGATCCTCGGCGGCAATGCGCCGTTCGTTGAGCTCGCCGGTGCGGCCCTGGATCTCGCGCAGCTCCTTCATTACCTCGGCGCGCAGGTCCTCGTTGAGCTGGAGGATCTGCAACTCGGTCTCGGCGATGCGGCCTTCGCTCTGGGCAATCTGTGCCGTGAACTGGCCCTTCTGCCCGTCCAGCGAGGCGGCTTCGCGCTCAAGCTGTGACAGCCGCGTGATCTGCACGAGGTTCTGGCGGAACAGCTCGCGCACGCCGGTCAACTCGCGCTTGATCAGCTCGGCTTCCCTGAGCTTGGCCGAGCGCTGCTCGATCAGGCCCTCGATCTCGGAGCGGAGCTGGCCGATGCGCCGCGAAAGCTGGGCACGGAGCCCGTCGCGGGCCGTGGCGCGGGCCGTGAACAGACGCTCCTCGGCCATCATCAGTTGCGCCACATCCGGCTCATTGAGGCGTGAGGCCAGCCGCTCAGGCATGGTCAGGCTGGCGGCCTGATCGCGCTCGGCCTCCAGCCGGGCGCTGCGTGCCGCAAACTCGTCGAGTTGCCGCACGATGATCTGGAGGTTGGCGCGCGCCACCGTCGCATCGAGCCGGATCAGGAGATCACCGGCCTCGACCCTGTCACCCTCGCGCACCCTGAGCTCGCCAACCACACCGCCGGTCTGGTGCTGCACTTTCTTGACATTGCCATCGACAACGAATTGCCCCGAAGCGATCACCGCCCCCGAAAGCGCTGCCGTCCCGCCCCAGACCCCGATCGTGCCGGCAAACAGCGCCAGCGCCGCGTATCCTGCCATCCAAGTCCGGCGGCTGACCGCCGCGTGGCTCGGCTGCCCCGGGCTCGTGCCCTTGTCGCCGGAGCCCGGCCCGTCCGCGTGGAGGATCATGACTCGCCTCCCACCTGGCGGATCTGCGGCATGCTTGCCGCTCCGCTCTCGCCGGCGTGTGAATTGACAGAGCCCGGCCCTTGCGGTCGGCGCGCTGCTGCCATGCCGCCACGGCGCATCATCTGTTGCAGGATGTCCTCGCGCGGCCCGAAGGCCTGCATCCTGCCCGCCGCCATCGCGCCGACCAGATCGACCGCCGCAAGGCCTGAAGGCCGGTGGGTGATCACCACGCAGATGCCGCCCCGGGCTTTCACGACCTGGATGGCACGGGTCAGGGCCTCGTCTCCCTCGGCATCGAGGCTGGCATTGGGCTCGTCCAGCACCACCATGAACGGATCACCATACAGCGCCCGCGCAAGGGCCAGCCGCTGGCGCTGGCCGCCGGAGAGGGCAGCCCCGCCCTCGCCGATGGCGGTGTCATAGCCTTCCGGAAAGCTGACGATCAGGTCATGTGCGCCGGCGGCCTTCGCCGCGGCCAGTACGCTCTCGCTGCTCATGCAAGCATCAAAGCGGGCAATGTTCTCGGCGATCGAACCGTCGAACAGTTCCACATCCTGCGGCAGGTAGCCGAGGAAGCCGCCAAGCTGCTCCGGCTCCCACTGCTCAAGGCGCGCGCCGTCCAGTTTCACCGCGCCGCGCAGCGCCGGCCAGACGCCGACCAGCGCCCGCGCCAGGCTCGACTTGCCGGAGCCGGACGGGCCGATCAGCCCCAGCGCCTGCCCCGCCTTCATCTCGAAGCTGACGCCCTGCACGATCACGCGCTGCGAGCCCGGCGGCGCGACCACCACATCGCAGACCTGAAGCGCCCGCGACGGCTTGGGCAGGGCCAGGTCCTTGTCGCCCGCCACCAGATGCGGCGTCACGGCCTTCAGCCGCTGGTAGCCCTGCCGGGCTGCCACAAAACCCTTCCAGTGCGCCACGGCCAATTCGATCGGGGCCAGCGCCCGGCTGGTCAGGATCGAGGCTGCAATCATCGCGCCCGGCCCCATCTCGCCCTTGATCACCAGATAGGCCCCGAGGCCCAGCACCGCCGATTGCAGGCCGAACCGGAAGATTCGCGCCAGCGCTCCGATGCCGCTCGCCGCATCGGCCAACAGCAGGTTGTCGGCCACATGCCGGCTGTGGACCCGCTGGAAGCGCGCGGCAAAGGCCCCGCCCATACCCAGCGCGCGGATGACCTCGGCATTGCGCCGCCCACCCTCGGCCAGCTGCGCCCGCTCCGCGCCGCTGCGCATCAGCGCCATGGTCGGCGCAGCGCTGCGCCGCTCGGTCCACAAGGTCAGGCACAGGATCAGCACGCCGCCGACGACAGCCAGCCAACCAAGCCAGGGGTGCAGCACGAAGGTCGCCAGCACGAACAGCGGCATGAAGGGCATGTCGATCAGCGCGGTCGGACCCAGGCTGGACAGGAAGCCGCGCAGGGAATCGAGATCGCGCATTGGCTGCAACGCCTCTGCCGGCTTGGCACCCTTGATCGGCAAGATCACCGCAGCGCGCGCGGTCAGGGGCGACAATTCCTCGTCGACCTTGGCCCCGATCCGGCTGAGCAGCTTGAGGCGGAACGCGTCCATCATGCCTTGCAGCACGAAGGCGGCGAGCACGATCAGCGACAGCATCACCAGCGTGGCGATGGAGCGGCTGGACAGCACGCGGTCATAGACCTGGAGCATGTAGATCGAGCCGGTGAGCATCAGCAGGTTCACCGCCGTCGAGAACACGGCGACATGCAGCCAGTCGGCACGCGTCGCCTTCAGCGCGCGGCTGACAGGGTTCTCAAGGGGGCGCTGGGTTCTCATCAGGCAAACCGATCGACAAGGGTCATCCACGGTGCCGCGCAACGCCGCTCGGAAGAGCAAGCCCCCCGCGGCCTTTGCGGCACCTGACCATGACAGGCAACTTCAAACATCATCTTAAACGCGCCTGCACGCCCTTCATTCCGAGGCACCACGATTCTCGCACCCTGGCTTACGTCCTTCGCGCCAGCGTCTTTGGCTCCCGCCCCGACCGCCGCCATGCTCAGGCGGAACGCGGCTGCCCTGGCATTCAGCTCAAGGCGCTGGCCCCGGCCCTGCGCTGGCAGGACGGGGCCAGGTTGTTGCGAGCAGGCACTGACCCGAATGTCGGCCCGAAGGCCGACCTTGGCCCAGCAGGAAGTCGTTTGCCGAGCGCGTGGCGGTTGTGGTCACCTGGGCGAGGAGGACTGCAGCGCCAACGCCGGAACCATCGGCATCATCGTCGACGAAGGTGAGGTTGGAGCCCTGGTCATCCATGAAGATTCGCGCTGTCGTGACCGAAACGCCTCCCGGTGCCCCCGCGAAGAACGGGTGCGGGTTAAGGGCATTGGCGAGGCCAAGACCATTCAGCCCTGTGAACACGCTGTCTTCCAGCACGATCTTGTCCTGGCCAACAGTGAAGTCCGCGATGATGTCTTCTCCGTTTTGAGCGGTCGGCAGCCAGTCAAAGACAAAACGGTCGTTGCCAGCCCCACCCATCAGGAAGTCAGGGTTTCCACCGCCGTCAAGCACGTGAGCACCGTTGCCGCCGATCAGGGTGCCATAACCCAAATTGCCCGACAGCGTGTCATTGCCACGTCCGCCATCAAGAACCTGATTGGCAAGGCCTCGTTGACGGGCACATGCTTTTGCGCCTGTGACACGGCGATGAGGGGCAAGGCAAGATTGGGCGTGAACATGGCAACTCCTGACAAGATAGAATATATGAAAACAATCCTATACCAGATGCAAAGTCAGGATCAGGCCTGCAGTGCAGGTCAGACAGGGTTGCTTTCCGGGTCAGGAAAGGCACGCGATGCGCGACTGGATGATGCAGCCGGGTTCTCCGGCAAGATGCGTCTCAGCCGCGTGTCCGGCGCTCGTCAGGCCTTGGCCAGCGTCTCCCGGAGCAGGCGCTCGGCGGCTTCGTTGGCGCACAGGATGTCGCGCGATTGCAGCGGATCGGCATGGCCATCGAGCGACAGGAAGGTGCCGCCCGCCTCCCTGACCAGCGCGATGCCGGCCGCGAAATCCCACGAGTTGAGGCCGCGTTCCCAGAACCCGTCGAGCCGGCCCGCCGCGACATAGGCGATGTCGAGCGCCGCCGCACCCATACGGCGCACGTTCTGGAATTTCGGCATCACGGCCGCAAGCTCCTTGAGGAACTGCGGATGGCCGGGCTTGCCCACATGCGGGATGCCCGTGCCGATCAGCATGCCGGCAGCCTCGCGCCGCCCGGAGACGCGCAGCCGCCGGTTGTTGACATAGGCACCCTTGCCGCGCTCGGCGACAAACATCTCGTCCTTGATCACATCCAGCACGACGCCAGCCACCATCTGTCCCTCGCGTTCGAGACCAACGGAAATCGCGAAATGCGGGATGCCGTGCAGGAAGTTCGATGTGCCGTCGAGAGGATCGATGTGCCAGCGATGGCTCTTGTCGCTGCCCTCGATGATGCCGCTCTCCTCCATCACGAAACCGTAGCCCGGCCGGGCCTTGTCGAGCATCTCGTAGATGGTCTTTTCGGCCTTGCGGTCAGCCTGACTGACGAAATCACCCGGCCCCTTGAGCGAGACCTGGAGGTTCTCGACCTCGCCGAAGTCACGCTTGAGGTTGCGGGAGGCCTTGATGACCGCATCGGTCATCACGGTCATCAGGGGCGAGCGGATCATGATCGGGGCTTTCGAGGTGCTGGCGTCATGGCGGGCATGACGCAAGGGCGTTCAGGGCTGTTTGAAGCTGTTGCCGGTGGTTTGCGCCGCACTCACCGGTTGCGTCAAGGCATTTGCCTTCGCGTGGTCCTGAGCGAGAGCCTGAGCCTTCGCCCGCTCATCCTCGGTCAGCTTCGCCGCGTCCTCGTCGAGGTCGGCATCGGCCAGTCCCTGCGCCTTCGCCGCCAGATGCCAGCCCGCTGCGGCAACCTTGTCCAGCGGCAGCCAGCGGCCCTGGAACAGGATGCGCGCCAGCCGGTTCTGGGCGATGGCATTGCCGCGCGCCGCAGCCCGGGCAAAACCGCGCGCGGCCGCGCGCTCGTCCCGCCCGATGCCCCGGCCGGCGAACTGGAGAAGCGCGAACTCGACCTCGCCGGCCAGCGAGCCGTTCGCGGCGGCACGCGCCATCATGTCCGCGCCGCCATCCTCGTCTTTCGGCAGGCCGCGCCCTTCGAGCATCAGCACCGCCAGGGCGTGCTGCGCATCGCCGACCTCCGCTTCCGCCGCAAGCTTCAGCAGGCGGATGGCGCTGGCGAGATCCGCGTCCTTGCCGGTGATCAGGAGCGGCAATGCCAGGTTGAAGGCCGCCGGACCATGGCCCTTGTCGGCAGCCTGCCGGAGCAGCGCCTGTGCCTTTTCCGCATCGCGCGGGGTGCCGCGCCCTTCCAGATGCAGCATGCCGAGCGCGAACAGGGCGTTGCGGTCGCCCCTGTCGGCAGCCAGCTTGTACCACTCGAAGGCCCTGCGATTATCCTGGCGCGTGCCGAGGCCTTGCAGGATCAGTTCGGCCAGCAGGGTCATGGCGGCGGCATCAGCCGGGTTGGCCTCGATCCGCTGCATCGCCATCCGGAACGCCGTGATGTAGCGACCGGCCTGATAGGCACCATAGGCCGCGTCGACACCGGCTGCCGGCTGCTGGGCAGCTGCTGCTGCCTGGAACGCCAGCGCCAGTCCGGCCAGCACCAGACGCAGCGTCCGCCTGCCCCGCATGCCGGTCAGATGCCGCCTCATGCGGTCTGCTTGCCCCTGAGGGTGAGGCTGGCTCGCGCTTCGGTGACGGCGGCAGCGGCAGCCGCCGGATCATCCACCCACCATGGCCCCAGCGCCACGAACTCGGCGCGCGTCAGCGCCATAGGCTCGACCGCCATGGCGGAGGCGGCATAGGCGACGCACGGCGTCTCGAACACCTCGGCCCACCAGCTGGCCCGGTCCGTCAACGCGGACAGCGTCATCACCGTGCCATCCTCGCGCGGCTCGCCGAACATCACATAATCGGCTCCGGCTTCTCCGGCATCCATCGCGTCATGGCGTGACATCAGCCCGCCCGCCCCGACGATGCGCTCGGTCTTCAGCACCTCGCGCATGGCCGGCACCAGCAGCGAGGACGAGACATGCACACCATCCGCGCCGCCCCGCACTGCAACCTGTGCCGACGTGTTGACCAGCATGGCAGCGCCGGTCTCCTGCACCATCGGGCACAGCACCTTGATCAGGTTGATCTGGGCGCGCTCGTCGCCTACCGGCACATCGAACAGGATCGAGGCCGGCTGGAGCACCTGCAAGGCCGCCTCGAGCCGGGGCCGGAGCGCCGCCGGATCGGTGATCAGGGGGCTGACAAGATAGACATCGAAGGCCATCATCTGCTCTGTTCGCTCAGGCCCGGCGAGATCCGCCAGCCATACCGGCCCTGAGATGCGCCACGTTGCGCTCGATGGCAAGCGTGATCAGCCCGGCGACCAGCGCCCAGAAAGCCGCACCGACCCCGAAAATTGACAACCCCGAGGCCCCCACGGCGAAGGTCATCACCGCAGCAAAGCGTTGCCTTTCATCGGCCATGGCCGCCCCGAGCGAGCCGGCAAGCGAGCCGACAAGACCAAGCCCCGCGACGGCCACGATCAGGGCCTTGGGCATGGCGAGGATGATCGCCAGCAGCGGCGCGGTCAGCAGCGCGATCAGGCACCAGATCACACCATACCACATGCCCGCGATCCAGCGCTTTGCCGGATCGGGATGTGTGTCAGGGCCGGTGCAGATCGCCGCCGAGATTGCGGCCATGTTGACCATGTGGGCGCCGAGCGGTGCGGTCAGCAGCGAGGTGGCACCGGTGACCGCAAGCGCAGCGGAGGTCGGAGGCTCGTAACCCGCCTGCCGTAGCACGGCGAAGCCGGGCAGGTTCTGGGCCGCCATCGTGACGAGATAGAGCGGCACACCGATACCGATGATCACCGCCGGCTCGAAGTGCGGGGTGATCCAGACCAGGCTCGGTACAAACGATGGCAACACCGGCATGGTCGCCTGACCTGCCGCGAAGGCCACGATGATCCCGCCGATCAGCGCGGCGATCACGGCCCCGAATGCGTTGAAGCCGCGCACCACCAGAAACAGCAGCACGATGAAGCCAACCAGCAGCGGCGCTGTCCGCATCTCGTCAAATACCGCCACCACGAACCGGAAGATCACACCGGCCAGCATGGCCGAGGCGATCGGCATGGGGATGCGCGCCACGAGTTGGCCAAGCGGCTTGACCAGCGCTGTCGCGATCATCAGCAAGGCAGCGACGATGAAGGCCCCGACCGCCGCATTCATGCCGACCCCGGACGAGGCCGCGATCAGGGCGGCACCCGGCGTCGACCAGGCGCAGATGATGGGCATCCGGTAGTGCCAGCTCAGCGCCAGCGCCGCGACACCCTTGGCGATGCACAGGCCGGCCACCCACGACACGGTCTGCTCCGGAGTGGCCGAAAGCGCCTCAGCCGCCGCCAGAACCACGGCCACGGATGCAGCAAAGCCGACGAAAGCGGCCACGAACGCAGAGAAGAGTTGGGACACGTCGAGGCTCCTTGATGGATCCACACAGGCGGGAAAGGCAGGGTCGCGGAGGAGCGGCGATCAGGCGACAGGCCTGCTGCGCCGCTCAGTCCTTCGGCGCCCGCCTGAGCCGGGCATGCTGCCAGGCGGTCAGCAGCGCACTGGCCAGTTCATCCTCTGGGAGGCGGTCGAGCCGGGCCGTCGTCCAGCCCTTCTTGCCGAAGCCACCCGCCACGGGCGTGAACGTGTCCCGCGCGATAGTGCACAGGTGGCGCTGCTCTTCGCGGCTGAACTTGAAGTTGGCCGTAGTCCCATCGGCCACCAGAACCGCATAGATGCGGTTCACCCCATAGCCGGTATTGCCCAGATGGGGAGCTGCAACGGTGCCCTTGAAGCCCAGCGCAAGGCGGTCGAAATCCTCGGCGCTCGACACGGGCCTGGCCTCAGGCGGCCTTGGCGTTGCCGACAACGGGGTCGAGTTCGCCCTTGGCGTAGCGCTTCGCCATCTCTGCCAGCGTGTGGACCTTCTTGATCTTGCTGGCCTGGCCTGCGGTGTTGAATTCCTGCAGGCGCTGCTTGCAAAGCCTGGCCATCGCATCCATGGCGGGCTTGAGATACTTGCGTGGATCGAATTCGCCCGGGTTCTCCGCGAAAACCTTGCGGATCTGGCCGGTCATCGCCATCCGGTTGTCGGTGTCGATGTTGATCTTGCGCACGCCATGCTTGATGCCGCGCTGGATCTCCTCGACCGGCACGCCCCAGGTCGGCTTCATCACGCCGCCATAGGCATTGATGATGTCCTGAAGCTCCTGCGGCACCGATGACGAGCCGTGCATCACCAGATGCGTGTTCGGCAGCTTGGCGTGGATCTCCTCGATCACGTTCATGGCCAGCACCTTGCCGTCCGGCTTGCGCGTGAACTTGTAGGCGCCGTGGCTGGTGCCCATGGCGATCGCCAACGCATCGACATGGGTCTCCAGCACGAACTTCAGGGCCTCATCAGGGTTGGTGAGAAGCTGGTCATGGCTGAGCTTGCCTTCGGCGCCGTGGCCGTCCTCCTTCTCGCCCTCGCCGGTTTCGAGGCTGCCGAGCACGCCGAGCTCGCCCTCCACCGAGATGCCGCCAAGATGGGCCATTTCCACGACCTTGCGGGTCACGGCCACGTTGTAATCCCAGTCGCCGGGCGTCTTGCCGTCGGCTTTCAGCGAGCCATCCATCATCACCGAGGTGAACCCTGCCTGGATCGCGGTCATGCAGGTCGCCGGCTCGTTGCCGTGGTCGAGATGCACGCAGACCGGGATGTGCGGGTAGATCTCCGTCACCGCATCCATCATGTGCTTGAGCATGATGTCGTTGGCGTAGGAGCGCGCGCCGCGTGATGCCTGGATGATCACCGGTGCATCGACCTCGTTGGCCGCTGCCATGATCGCCAGTGCCTGCTCCATGTTGTTGATGTTGAAGGCGGGCACGCCATAGTCGTGTTCGGCGGCATGGTCGAGCAACTGGCGAAGGGTGATGCGGGCCATGGGGTTTCTCCGGTGTGCGGGCGACCGGAGGCGCGTGGCCACGGCCATGTTGGTCTTGGCGTCCATCTAGTCCGGATTGGCCCAACGCGCCAGTAGGTCTGCGAGATATGGTTTCAGGTGGACTGGCGCCCAGCTCAAGTGCCATCCCCGGCGGTCCGCAGGACCGGGAAGGGGATCCAACTGATGAGGTGCAAGGTGGATCCCCTTCCCGACGCGTTCCGCTTCGCCGGGGATGACACCGAACAACCCACTCAGCTCCGGCGCTCGGCCCCTTCGATCACGGCCAGCCGCTCCTCGACCTCGGATACCCGCTCATCGAAATCACCAGCCGTCGCGCGCATCATCACAAGCATGCCAGCCGAAGCACGCCGTTGCTTGCGGTTGATGTCTTCCACCCTATCGAGCCGTTCCTCGACAGATCGACGAAATGCCGCGACATCGTCCTGAATCTTGGTCAGGATTTGTAACGTCGCGTCTTCAACATTGTCAGTCATGATGGGAACACACCAGAAACAGCCATGAAAGCAATCCCTGCATCAACAGACCCAACCTTCCTGCACTGGGCCTGGTGATAACCTCTGCTTCCGGCATCATGTGGCCAAAGATCAAATTGGGCGAAAAAAGCAGCAGTGCAAGAAAGACGACACGGCCCAGCAAATCGCACGGTCATGGAGCAACCTTCACCCATTCACCTCTTGAGCGCCTCGACCCCGGGCAGCGGCTTGCCTTCCATCCATTCGAGGAACGCGCCGCCCGCCGTGGAAATGTAGGTCATGTCATCGCCCACGCCGGCATGGTTCAGGGCCGAGACCGTGTCGCCCCCACCCGCCACTGAGACCAGCTTGCCGGATCGGGTCAGCGCAGCAGCGGCCTTTGCAACGGCCACGGTCGCGGTGTCGAACGGCTCCAGTTCGAACGCGCCGAACGGGCCGTTCCAGACCAGCGTCCTCATGGTCTGGAGACGGGCGATCACGGCCTCGATGGATTTCGGCCCGGCATCGAGGATCATCTCGTCCGCCGAGATGTCCGACACGTCGGCGATCCGGTGACCGGGATGGGCCTTGAACTCCTTCGCCGCCAAGACATCGATCGGCAGCATGATCTCGCAGCCCGCAGCCTTGGTCTTGACCTCGATCTCGCGGGCCGTGGCCACAAGATCGTGCTCGCACAGCGACTTGCCGACATCGAGCCCGCGGGCGCTGAGAAAGGTGTTGGCCATGCCGCCGCCGATCACCAGCACATCGACCTTGCTGACAAGGTTGCCCAGCAATTCAAGCTTGGTCGAAACCTTGGCCCCCCCGACGATCGCCATCACGGGGCGTGCCGGCTTGCCGAGCGCCTTGTCGAGCGCCTCAAGCTCGGCCTGCATTGTGCGCCCCGCACAGGCCGGCAGGACATGGGCAAGGCCCTCGGTCGAAGCGTGGGCCCGGTGCGCCGCCGAGAAAGCGTCGTTGACATAGACATCGCCCAGCGCCGCCAGGGCAGCGACAAAGGCCGGGTCGTTCTTCTCCTCGCCGGCATGGAAGCGTGTGTTCTCGAGACACAGCACATCGCCGGGCTGCATCGCAGCCACCGCCGCAGCCGCCACCGAGCCGATGCAATTGGCAGCGAACGCCACCGGCTGACCCAGATGGCCGGCAAGCGCCGCCGCGATCGGCCCAAGGCTCTCCTTGGGATCGCGGCCCTTCGGACGCCCGAAATGGGCCAGCAGGATGACCTTGCCACCACGGGAGGCGATGTCGCGGATGGTGGGCAGGATGCGTTCGAGGCGGGTCGCATCGGACACCACACCGTTCTCGACCGGCACGTTGAGATCGACCCGGACCAGAACGCGCAGTCCAGCCGGATTGAGGTCATCGAGTGTCCGGAATGATCTCATCGTGGCAGCAGGCCGGGAATGCCGAACCGCGTCAGGGCGAAACTGACACCGGCCCCGATCAGTGCCGCAAGCAGCGCAACCACGAACAGGGTGACGATGCCGGGCTTCTTGCGCAGGTCGGCGCGCATTTGGGCAATGTCTTCCCGCACGCCCTGGAGGTTCATGTCCTGCGTCGCGCCTTCGAGCCGGATCGTGGCCTTTTCCAGCGCGCTTTCGACCCGCATCATGCGCTCTTCGGAGCGGGCGAACTTCTCCTCGATGCGCGCCGTCTTGTCCTCGACCCGGCTGAGCTGATCCAGCTTCGAAGCGTCTTGCGCCGGAACCGCAGCAGCCTTGTCGGACGACGGCAGGGCAACGGTGTCGAGCATGGGTTCGGTCTTGGTCTTGGTCTCGGTCTTGGTCTGGGTCTTGGGGGCGCTGGCCATGTCTGGGGCCTTCCGTAACGATGGGGTTCGGGACAAGAAGGAAGGGCGCGGAGCTTGTGGCCCCGCGCCCCCGGCGTCAGATCAGCTTCGCCATTGCGACAGCCGTGTCGTTCATCCGGTTGGAGAAGCCCCATTCGTTGTCATACCAGGACAGGATGCGCACCATCCGCTCGTCAATCACCTTTGTCTGGTCGAGCGCGAAGGTCGATGACGCCGGAGCATGGTTGAAATCGATCGAGACATTGGGCTGGTCGGTGACGGCAAGGATGCCCTTCAGCGGCCCACGCGAAGCGGCCTTGATGATGGCCTCGTTGATCTTCTCGATCGAGGTCTTCTTCTTCGCCATGAACTTGAAGTCCACGACGGACACGTTCGGCACCGGCACGCGGATCGAGGTGCCGTCGAGGCGGCCCTTCAGTTCGGGGATGACAAGGCCGATGGCCTTGGCGGCACCGGTCGATGTCGGGATCATCGACATGGCAGCGGCGCGGGCGCGATAAAGATCCTTGTGCATCGTGTCGAGCGTCGGCTGGTCGCCGGTATAGGCATGGATCGTGGTCATGAAGCCCTTGTCGATGCCCACCGCCTTGTGCAGCACGGCCACCACGGGTGCGAGGCAGTTGGTGGTGCACGAGGCGTTCGAGACGACGAGGTGGTCCTTCGTCAGCGCGCCGTCGTTGACGCCGTAGACGACCGTGAGATCAGCATTGTCGCAAGGGGCGGAGACGAGCACGCGCCTGGCACCGGCGGCAAGATGCGCCGCGGCCTTGTCGCGGGCGGTGAAAATTCCGGTACATTCCATCGCGATATCGACGTTCAGCTCCTTGTGGGGGAGCTGCGCAGGATCCTTGATGGCCGTGACGCGGATACGCTTGCCGTTGACGATGATCGCGTCGCCGTCGACCTTCACGTCGGCGGGAAAACGACCATGCACACTGTCAAAGCGCAGCAGGTGGGCATTGGTCTCGACCGGGCCGAGATCGTTGACGCCGACCACCTCGATGTCCTTGCGCTTGGACTCGATGATGGCGCGGAGCACATTGCGGCCAATACGGCCAAAGCCGTTGATGAAAACACGGACTGTCATCGGGACGACCTTCTCATGACCGAGAAATCAGGTTGGATGATAGCCCTTTTGCCCGAATTTGCAGCAGTTTCAAGCCAAAACCTCCGCAATTGGCATTATTGCTGATGCTTTGCCAGAACAGCTTTCACCACAGCCTCCGGCGTGATGCCGAAATGCTTGTAGAGTTCCTTGTAGGGCGCGCTGGCACCGAACGAACGCATGCCGACGAAATCGCCGTCGGCACCGATGACGGCATCCCAGCCCATGCGGATGCCGGCCTCGACAGCGACCTTGATCCTGGCATTGCCGATGACGCGCCGGCGCACCTCCGCCGGCTGATCGAGGAACAGTTCCAGCGATGGAACCGACACGACACGCGCCCTCACCCCGCTGTCCGCCAGCGTCTTGCAGGCCGCGATGGCGATCTCAATCTCCGAGCCACTGGCGAAAATCGTGGCATCGGCCTTGGCGCCCTCGGCCGGCACAAGCTCATAGGCTCCCTGCGCGCACAGGTTGGCGCGGCTGGCTTCAAGGCGCACCGCCGGCAGGTTCTGGCGTGTCAGCGCCAGGACAGTGGGGCCGTCCGTCCGCTCGAGCGCCATCTGCCAGCACTCGGCAGTCTCCATGGCGTCGGCGGGACGCAAGGTGCGCAGGTTCGGGATCGCCCTGAGTGCCGCCAGATGCTCGACCGGCTGGTGCGTCGGTCCGTCTTCGCCCAGCCCGATCGAGTCATGCGTCATCACATAGATCGCGGGCTGGTTCATCAGCGCCGCAAGGCGGATAGCAGGGCGGCAATAGTCGGTGAAGACCATGAAGGTTGCGCCGGCAGCGCGGAAGCCGCCATGCAGCAGGATGCCGTTCATCGCCGCCGCCATGCCGTGTTCACGGATGCCATAATGCACATAGCGGCCCTTCGGCGTCTTCGGCGTGAAGGCGATGGCGGTCTTCATCTTGGTGTTGTTGGACGGCGTCAGGTCAGCCGAACCAAGAACCAGTTCCGGCATCACGGGCGTGATCGCTTCCAGCGCCATTTCCGAAGCCTTGCGGGTGGCCACCGCCGGCAGGGTCTTCACAAGCGAAGCCTTGTAGGCGCTGAATGCCTTGCCAAGCTTCGGCGGCAACTGGTGCGTCAGCCGGCGGTTGAACTCCGCCTGCTTCTTGGGGCTCAGCGCGGTGAAGGCGGCTGCCCAGGCCCTGTGGGCGGAAGCCCCGCGCCCACCGATCGCGCGCCAGGCCTTGAGCGCCTCGGCTGGAATCTCGAATGGCGTGGGGCTGCCCCCGAAACCGGCCTTGGCGGCAGCCAGTTCATCCGCACCCAGCGGCTCGCCATGGGCCTTCGAGGTGCCGGCCTTCTTCGGCGCGCCATAGCCGATCACCGTCTTGCAGGCGATCAGGCTGGGCTTTGACGAAGCCTTGGCCCGGTTGATCGCCGCAAGGATCGCATCAGGGTCGTGGCCGTCAACGCGCTCGGCGCGCCATCCTGCAGACTGGAAGCGCTTCACCTGATCGACCGAGTCCGCCATGGACACAGGCCCGTCGATCGAGATGCCATTGTCATCGAACAGCACGATCAGCTTGTTCAGCTTCTGGTGCCCTGCCAGCGCGATGGCTTCCTGGCTGATGCCTTCCATCAGGTCGCCATCGGAGGCCAGCACATAGGTGTGGTGGTTGACAGCCGCCTTGCCGAACTCGGCGGCGAGCATGCGCTCGGCCATGGCCATGCCGACCGCCGTGGCAATGCCTTGTCCGAGTGGTCCGGTGGTGGTTTCGACACCGGGCGTGTGCCCGACTTCCGGATGTCCGGGCGTTTTCGAATGCAGCTGCCGGAAGCGCTTGATCTCGTCGAGAGTCAGGCCCGGTGTGCCGGTGAGATAGAGCAGCGCATAGACCAGCATCGAGCCATGGCCGGCAGACAGCACGAAGCGGTCACGGTCAGGCCAGGCCGGATCGGCGGCATCGAACTTGAGCACCTGCGAGAACAGCACGGTCGCCACATCGGCGGCCCCCATCGGCAGACCGGGGTGGCCCGACTTGGCCTGCTCGACCGCATCCATGGCCAGCACGCGGATGGCATTGGCGAGGAGGACGTGCTGCTGACGATCAATCATGGAGTGTTCCGCCATCTGGGGCGCTGAGGCTCTGGTCTGCCTCGGGCCGGTCTCCGGGAATGTTGGCTGGTCGATAGGCTGCCGGGCCGCGTCGAGTCAATTGATCGCGGCATCGTCTGATCGCAGCCATCAACCCGCCCGCCCGTTCGACTGCGCCCCTGCCGGAAGGCGGCTGTCCGCCAATCCCCGGTCATCTGGCGTGCAAGGCTGGCAATCGGCTGCCCACCCGCTACAATTACGAATCGATCCACTGTTTTCTGGCAGTGGAAATCCTGGACCCCGAGCAAGGTCGCACGTGAGCACGACGTCGTTCGAAAGCGCTTTGAAAAGCCTCGATGCCTCGCTGGGTCAGCTTGAGGCCGCAGCACAGCGCAAGCTCGATCTGGAGCGCCGGCGTGGCGACCTCGAAACCGAGCTGGCCATCATGCAGGATGACCGCTCGCGCCTCGCCACCGATCTCGACGGCACGCTCTCGCGGCTCCGGCGCGTCGAGGGCGCCGCAGACGATGCCGTAAAGCGCCTCGACCGTGCCATGCTGGCGATCAACGCCGTGCTGGGCGACGAAATCGGGCAAGAAAACGAGCAAGAAAACGAGCAAGAAAACGCGGGTTCGCCTGAGGAGACTCCTGGCGGACTGGAAGACAGTCAAGGCTCCGATGAGCATGAGCGGGGCCCCGCGCATCTCGTCGATTCGCCCGCGAGCCGGAGCGGGGAGCGCTGAGCATGGGGCAGGTGACGGTCACCATCGCCGGGAAAGTCTACCGCATGTCCTGCGGCGACGGCGAGGAGGCACATCTCGAAGGTCTCGCGGCCCTGTATGATTCGCGCATCGACGACATGCGCAAGGGTCTGGGCGAACTGGGAGACATGCGGCTGCATGTCATGGCCGCGCTGACCCTCGCCGACGAGATGTCGGAGATGCGCCGCCGGGTCCAGATGCTTGAAGGCACGCTCGAGTCCCTCAAGGGCGATGCGGGCTTTGCCGAGACCCGCGCCGACGAGGTCGAGCGGCTGGCGACCGATGCGATCCGCGAGGCCGCCGAACGCATCGAGAAGGTCGCCCGTGCCCTCGCGCCGCAGGCGGGCTGACCTCAGGTCCGTGCCTGGATCGCGGCGTCCAGCGCCACGACACGCGTCGCCATCTCCGCGTGCAACCGTTCCACCATCCAGCCGTTCAGCGAAATCGCGCCCTTGTTCCGGTTCTCGGGCAAGGCGAAGGCATCGATGATCTCGCGGGCCTTCTTGAGGTCCTCGGCCGTCGGCGAGAACACCGCGTTGGCAATCTCGGCTTGCGCCGGATGGCTGAGCGTCTTGCCGTCGAAGCCCATGTCACGGCCCTGCTCCGCTTCCGCCCGGAAGGCCTCAAGATCGGAAAAGTCGTTGTAGACGCCGTCGAGAATGTCGAGTTGGTAGGCCCGCGCCGCCGCCAGCGTCATGGCCAGCCATGGCAACATCGGTGCTCGGCCCGGCACGATCCGCGCCCGCGTGTCCTTGGCCAGATCGTTGGCACCGATCACAAAACAGCTCAGCCGCGCCTCCGGCAACAGCGCCATGGCCGCAATGGCCTCGACCCTGAGCACGGCGAAGGCCGTCTCGATCATGGCCCAGACACGGGTATGGGCTGGCGCGTCCGAAGCGGCAAGGCGTGCTCCGATCATGGCCAACGTCTCCGGCCGCGACACTTTCGGGATCATGATTGCATCCGCCCCGGACTGGGAAGCCGCCGAGAGGTCGGCGTCGAACCATGTGCTTTCCGGCGCGTTGGTGCGGATCACCAGTTCGCGGTGGCCGAAGCCGCCATCCGCGACCGCCTTCACTGCCTGCGCGCGCGCCACCTCCTTCATGTCAGGCGCAACCGCATCCTCAAGATCGAGGATGATGCAATCTGCCGCGATCAAGCGCGCCTTTTCGATGGCACGCGGATTGGAGGCAGGCATGTAGAGCGCGCTGCGGCGCGGGCGGATCATGGTCTTGGGAGCGGACATCTGCGAGGCGGACATGGGTGAAGCGTTTCCTGTGGCTTGCCCGACACTGTCACCGGCCCGGCGGCAAGGCAATCGGGCAGGCATCTGGACGGCATCCAGGCATTCGGTCATGACCCATTGTCAGGGCGATGCGCGGGACAATCGCAATAAAGGACCGGAACAATGGCATGGATCGCGGGGGTCGATGGATGTCCCGGGGGCTGGATCGTCGCCCTTGCGCCTGAGGATGAAGTGTCGAACCCGCGCATCCGGGTGGTTGCCCGGTTCTCTGACGTTGTCGATGCGCCGGAAAGACCTGTCTGCATTGTTGTGGACATGCCGATTGGCCTGCCGGAGCGGATCGAAGGCCCGGGCCGCGCGCCAGAGCGGCTGGTGCGCCCGCTGCTCGGGGCACGCCAGTCGTCGGTCTTTTCCATCCCTGCCCGCGCAGCGGTGTTCACACCTGATTATGCCATCGCCTGCGCGGAAGCCGCCGCCCGCTCGGAACCTCCGCGTAAGGTCTCGAAACAGGGCTTCATGATCTTTCCCAAGATCCGCGAGATCGATGAACTGCTGCGCGGCAGGCCCGACCTGACAGAACGCGTCTTCGAAAGCCACCCGGAGGTGGCTTTCCAGGCCATGAACGGCTCCAGGCCGCTCCACGAACCCAAGAAGATCAACGGCAAGCCCTGGCCCGATGGCATGACAATGAGACAGGGCCTGCTGGCCGCGCACGGCATCGGGCACAGTGCTCTCGCAGCCAAAGCGCCGCGCGGAGCAGCAGCGGATGATCAACTTGATGCGCTAGCCTGCCTTGTCACGGCGCGGGCCATCGCGAAGAACGAAGCCCAATCCTATCCCTCGCCTCCGGAGCGCGATGCCTACAACACCCCGATTGCGATCTGGGTGCCAAAGGCCCAGAACAAGGCAGCACCAACTGGAATCGCCCCCATGAACACGTCGCCTGTCACGCAATCCATGATCGAAGCAGCCGCGAACCTGATCGAGGGCCATGCACGCCAGACCCCGGTTATGACCTTGCCGCGCGGCGCGCTCGGCGGCGGCTGGGTGCCGGTGTTCAAGCTCGAATTCGTTCAGCATGCCGGCTCGTTCAAGGCGCGCGGCGCTTTCAACAACCTGCTCTCGCGCCCCGTCCCACCCGCTGGCGTCGCGGCAGCGTCCGGCGGCAATCACGGCGCGGCGGTCGCATATGCCGCGATGAAGCTCGGCCACAAGGCCCGGATCTTCGTGCCGGAGATTTCCAGCCCTGCCAAGATCGCCACGATCCGACGCTTCGGCGCGGAGATCGTCATCGGCGGCGCGCGCTACGATGATGCGCAGGCAGCCTGCGACGCCTACGTGGCCGCCAGCGGCGCCATGCGCGTCCACCCGTTCGCAGCCCCTGAAACCATGGCCGGCCAGGGCACGCTGGCCCGCGAGTGGGACCGGCAGGCCCCGGTCGACAGCGCCCTGATCGCAGTTGGCGGCGGCGGGCTGATCGGCGGGGCTGCCAGTTGGTGGGCTGGCCGGCCTACCCGCGTCATCGGCGTCGAGCCGGCCGGCTCACGGGCGCTGCATGCCGCCCTTGCTGCCGGCGGGCCGGTGGATGTCACGGTCGAATCCGTCGCGGCTGACTCGCTGGGCGCCCGCAATGTCGGACAACTGGTCTTCGATGTCTGCCGGCCCCATGTCGACCAAGTGGTTCTGGTGCCGGATGAGGCGATCACGCTGGCCCAGAAGACCCTCTGGCAGTATTTCCGCATCGCGTCCGAGCCCGGTGGCGCGGCAGCCTTCGCCGCGATCCTGTGCGGGGCCTATGTCCCCGCGCCGGGGGAGCGGGTCGGCATCCTGCTGTGCGGCGGCAATGTCGATCTGGCGAAACTGGTGGACATCGCGGCATGACCGAAGCCAGCATGCGCTATCCGGAACGAGCCACCGCGCGGCTGATCATCCTCGATCCTGAGGATCGTCTCCTGCTGATCCAGTATGTCGCGCCGCCAACACCTTCGCGCCTCTACCCCAGACTGCGGCACTTCTGGTTCACGCCGGGCGGCGGCATCGAGCCCGGCGAGAGCGCCGAACAGGCCGCCTTGCGCGAGATGGACGAGGAAGTGGGCCTGACAGGCTTGCCGTTGCTCGGCGAGGTAGCGCGCCGCACCGCGCTCAACGATGTCTTCACCCGTGCTGCGCTGTGCCATGAGCGCTACTTTCTGGTGCGCACCCAATCGGCAGACTTCAACACGGCCAGGCTGGCCGAAACCGATCAGGATGAGGTGCTGGATGTGCGCTGGTGGCCGCTCGACCAGTTATCCGCAAGCGCCGAAGTGCTGATCCCGCCCGCGATCCTGCCACTGGCACGCAGCCTCATCCGCGATGGCGTGCCGCAAACACCTGTGGACCTGACACCTCCGGCTGATTGACTGGGCCGGGCGCAGGGCTAGACCCTGAACCTGGGTGGACGGATCGCTCTTTCCCGTTTCGCCTGCCCGACCGCAACATCTGTCCGCGCCGGAATGCGGGCGAAAGCAAGAACCAGGGAGCCAGCGACGTGAGCCTTCTCGACCTGGCCACCCAGAACCTTGTCTCGCCCATGGTGTTGTTCTTTGCCCTGGGCCTTGCCGCAGCGCTGGCGCGCTCCGACCTGACCATCCCCGAGGCCGTTGCCAAGACCCTGGCGCTCTATCTGATGATGTCGATCGGCTTCAAGGGCGGCGCCGAAGTCGCGAAGTCAGGCATCACCGCGCTGATGCTCTGGGTGATGCTGGCAGGGGTGATCCTGTCGTTCATCATCCCCATCATCGGCTATTTTGCCCTGCGCGCCGTCTCGCGCCTGTCACCGGTCGATGCGGCTGCTGTTGCCGCACACTACGGCTCGATCTCGATCGTGACATTCGTGGCAGGCACGGAGGCAGTGCAGGGACAGGGCCTGCCTTTCGAGGGTTTTCTGGTGGCGGTCGCAGCCGTGATGGAGACGCCGGCCATCCTGTCCGCCCTGCTGCTGGCGCGGCGCGCGCGTGGACCCTCCCACGATGAGGAGGGCGAAAGCGCCGGCGCACTGATCCGCGAGGTCGGCCTCAACGCATCGGTGGTCATGCTGGTTGGCTCGTTCCTGATCGGCTGGGCGACCGGGCCGAAGGGGCTGGCCATGATCGCCCCGTTCATCGTCGATCCCTTCCGCGGCATCCTGTGCCTGTTCCTGCTCGACATGGGGCTGGTGGCTGGCCGCGGCATGCGCGAAGGCGCGCGGCATCTGTCGCCACCGGTGCTCGCCTTCGGCATCATCATGCCGCTGGCCTCGGCCGCGCTCGCCACGCTGGCGCTGATGCCGCTGGGGCTGTCGGTGGGCGGCGCGGCGCTGTTCATCACACTCGCGGCCTCGGCATCCTACATTGCCGTGCCTGCGGCCATGCGGCTGGCCCTGCCGGAAGCCAAGCCCGCGATCTATCTCACCCTGTCCCTTGGTGTGACCTTCCCGTTCAACCTGGCTCTCGGCATCCCGCTTTATCTTGCCCTCGCCACGTGGGTCGGGACATAGCACCGATGCGCCGAGCCTGCATCCAGTTGACAATCGTTGGCCCGGCCTCCGGCAGCTGGTCCGGGCGCTCTACCGTCACAGACATCCCTGGAGGCCCGCGATGGTCGTCACGCATCTGAAAAAACGTGTTGAGATCATCGTTGAGGCACCGGCGCTGCATCGGCTGACGGACCGGCTCAACCAGGCAGGAGTCACCGGCTACACCATCGTGCCGGTGCTGGCCGGCCGGGGCAGCGAGGGTACCTGGAGCGCCGAGGGTCTGGCAGGAGATGCCGGTCGCCTCGTGATGGTGATTTCGATCGTCGATGCCGCCAAGGCAGACGCGGTGCTTGAGCGGGTCTACTCGGTACTGGCGCGCCAGATCGGCATCGTCACCCTCTCGGACGTGCAGGTGATCCGGGCCGATCATTTCTGATCGGCCCCTCTGGGCTTCAGCCTCTCACTCCGCCGCCTGGCGGATCGGCTTGACGTTGTCTGGCAAGGCCGTGGCCTGATGGTCGTCGTGCTGCCAGGTGCTTTCATCCTCCTTCTTGCCGAGGAATGGCGCGAACATCCGGCTGACGAGCCGGCTCAGATCATCCATCACCACGTAGAAGGATGGCACGAACACCAGGCTGAGAATCGTCGAGACCAGCAGCCCGCTGATCACGGCAATCGCCATCGGCGCACGGAATTCGCCGCCATCGCCGAGCGAGTAGGCCGAGGGCAGCATGCCCGCCGCCATGGCGATGGTGGTCATCACGATCGGCCTCGCCCGCTTGTGGCCGGCATCGATCAGGGCTTCCCTGCGCTCGACGCCGCGTGCCTCGGCCTCCACCGCGAAGTCGACCAGCATGATCGCGTTCTTGGTGACAATGCCCATCAGCATCAGCAGGCCGATATAGACCGGCATCGAGACCGCGTTGTTGGTCAGCAAGAGACCCAGCACGACCCCGCCGAATGACAGGGGCAGCGACAGCAGGATGGTGATCGGCTGGAACACAGAGCCGAACAGCAAGATCAACACCGCCAGCACGATCATCAGCCCCGTGCCCATCGCATTGATGAAGCCGGACGCCACCTCGCCCTGGATCTCCGCATCGCCGGTGAGCTGCACCCAGACGCCGTCCGGCAGCCCGACTTCCTTGACGATGTCGTTGAAGATCTCCTGCGCGGTGCCAAGCGGCAGGCCACGCTTGAGATCGGCGCCGATGGACGAGCGCCTCACCCGGTCATAGCGGTCGATCGAGGAAGGCCCCTCGCCGAAGCTGATGTCCGCAACCGAACTGAGCGGGATCGACCGGCCCGTGGCACTGGTCACGCGCAGCGCCTTGAGGCGGGCCAAGTCGGTGCGGGCATCCTCGTCGAGCTGGACACGGATCGGCACCAGCCGGTCGCCGGTGTTGAACTTGGCGAGGTTGGCACCGACATCACCGATGGTCGCAACGCGCACCGCTTCCGAGATGGCTTCCGGCGTCACGCCGAGTTCGCTGGCCTCCTCGAGGCGCGGACGGACCCGGATTTCGGGCCGCGTCAGGGCACCGGATGCGGCGACATTCAGGAAGCCATCAACCTTGCGCATCCGTGCTTCCAGACGGGCCACCGCCTCGGCCAGTGCATCGCCGTCCTTCGACATGATCGAGAACGCCATTTCGCGCTCGCCGCGCTCGTTGACATACCAGGCGCGCACATCCGGCACCTCGCCGAGTGTGGCGGCGACGATGGCCTTGAAGTCCTTCTGGGCGATCGTGCGCGCGCTCTTGGGAACCAGGATGATGTAGAGCGTCGCGCGCCGCACCTCGCGCTGGCCGGTGGCGGAACTGCCGCCGAGCGCGAAGACGTGGCGCACCTCGGGCCGCTCGCGCAGCCTGCGCACGATCTCGTCGGTGGTCAGGCGCGTGTCTTCCAGCGTCGAGCCGGGCGGCAACTCGATGTTGGCCACGATGCGCGAGTTGTCCTCATCCGGGATGAACGCCGTCGGAAGCAGCGACGTCGCCCAGACCGACACGACCAGGCACAGGACCCCGGTGATCAGTGTCAGATAGGCATTGGACACCGGAACCTTGAACCGGCCCGGCCCGAGCTTCCAGCTCTTGAGCGTGAGGGCAAGGAAGCTCAGATACCCCCGCATGATGAAGCCGTCCTTATGCTCCTCATGCTTGACCGGGCGCATCAGATAAGCCGCCATCATCGGTGTGATCAGGCGCGCCACCAGCAGCGAGAACAGCACCGCCACAGCAACGGTCAGGCCGAACTGCTTGAAGTATTGCCCGGCCACGCCTGGCATGAACGACACCGGCGCGAAGATGGCCACGATCGTCAGCGTGATCGCGATCACGGCAAGCCCGATCTCGTCCGCCGCCTCCATAGCGGCCCGGTAGGGCGACTTGCCCATCTTCATGTGCCGCACGATGTTCTCGATCTCGACAATGGCATCATCGACAAGGATGCCGGTGACAAGCGTGATGCCGAGCAGGCTCACCAGATTGAGCGAGAAGCCCATCAGTTCCATGGCCCAGAAGGTGGGGATCGCCGATAATGGCAGGGCGATGGCCGTGATCAGCGTCGCCCGCCAGTTGCGCAGGAACAGCAGCACGACGAGCACCGCAAGCGCAGCGCCTTCGAGCAGCGTCGCCATCGCCGACTTGTAGTTGCCATAGGTGAAGGCCACCGCATCGTCGATCGACTGGATCTGCACATCCGGATAAAGGGTGCGCAGCTTGGTCAGACGGGCTTCGACGACCTCCTTGACCGACAATTCGCTCGACCCCTTCGAGCGGAACACCGCGAAGGACACGACCGGCTGGCCGTTCAGGCGCCCGAAGCTGCGGGGCTCGGAATTGGAATCCTCCACCGTGCCGAGTTCGCGCAGGCGCACCTCGCGCCCGCCGCTGAGCGCGATCTTGGCGTCGGCAAGGTCAGCCACGGTGCGCGCACCCGCCAGCGTGCGGATCGCCTGCTCCTGACCGCCGATCTGGCTGCGCCCGCCGGCCAGATCGACGTTGGTCGCCCTCACATGCCGGTTGACCTCGGCCGCCGTGATGCCGAGCGCCAGGAGCCTGTCAGGGTCCAGCGAAATCCGGATCTCGCGGTCGACACCGCCATAGCGGTCGACGCGGCCCACACCCTTGAGCCCCTGCAACTCGCGGGCAATGACATCATCCACATGCCAGGAGAGCTGCTCCAGCGTCTTGCCCGGCGAAGAGGCGGCATAGGTCAGGATCGACTGGCCCTCGACATCGATCTTCTGGATGATCGGCTCGTCGATCGTGCGCGGCAGGTCGGCGCGGATCTTGGCGATCGCGTCCTTCACGTCGTTGAGCGCACGGTCACTGTTCACGTCAAGACGGAATTCGACCAGCACCTGCGAGGTGCCATCCGTGATGGTCGACACCACCTTCTTCGCGCCCGCGATGTTGGCCACCGCATCTTCGACACGCTTGGTGATCTGGGTTTCGAGTTCAGACGGCGAGGCGCCGGACTGCGTGACCACCACCGAAACAAGCGGAATGTCGATGTTCGGAAAGCGCGTCACCGGCAGCTTCATGAAGCTCATGATGCCAAGCACGCACAGCACGAAGAACAGCAGCACCGCCGGGACGGGCTTGCGGATCGACCAGGACGAGACATTGATGCTCATGGCTGTGATCCTTTCAGTTCACGCCTGAGGCGCGTGCCTGCGCCGGGCTGGCTGCGGGCACGGCCTGCGGAACCGGCGTGATGATGTCACCCTCCCGCAGGAAGGTTCCGGCCCGCGCCACGACGATGTCGCCTTCCTTCACGCCATCCAGCAACTCGATGCGCCCCTGCCCCGAAAGACCGATGCGCACCGGCCGGATATGCACGGTGTTGGCCTCGACCACCTGCACGGTGGCAAGATCGCGACGATAGTTGACGGCGGAGACGGGCACGGTCAGGCCCGTGCGACGGTCGATCTCGATCAATCCGCGCGCGAACGCGCCGACCGAACGCGCCGAAGCTGCCGGCAGGGCAATGCGCACCTTGCCAAGCCGGGTCATGCGATCAACCTCCGGCGAGATCAGGCGGATCGTCCCGGCCACCGGCTGGGTGCCGCCCGCAAGGGTGACATCGACCGGCCGCCCGATGGCGAGCCGCGGAATGTCGGCCTCGGGCACCTCTGCTTCCAGTTCCACAGCGGCATCGGCAATGATGCGGAACAGGGGCTCGGGCGCTGCCATCGCGGCAATCGCGCCCTGTTTTGCATTGCGCCGGCTGATCAACCCGGCACGAGGCGCCTTGATCTCGCTGCGGGCGATGCGCAACTCGATCTCCCGGCGCTGTGCTTCGGACGATGCCTGCTCGGCTTCCGCAATGGCGAGGGACTGGCGCACCGAGATCAGGCGGGCATCGGCGCTGCGCGAAGCCGCCAAACGCAGGTCGAAGGCGTCGGCGCTGGTGATGCCTTCCCTGCGAAGCGCCTGTGCGCGGCTGAACGCATTGTTGGCCTGGTCCTTGATGGCCTCGGCATCGGTGATCTGGGCGCGGGCCTGCGCGATCGTGGCTGTCACGCGCTGCAGCGCAGCGGTGTTCTGGGCCAGCGCCACATCCAGCGCAGCGCGATTGAGGCGCGCCAGGACCTGCCCGGCCTTCACCATGTCGCCCTCTTCGGCCAGGATTTCCTGCACGGCCAGGCCATCGACCTCGGGCACCACCAGCACCTCGTCACGCGCAACGACGTTGCCAGAGACGAGCACGCTTGCGGTGATGTCCCGCCGCTCGACCTTGGCAACCGTGATGCTGGGCGGGCGCGGCTGGATCACTGCCGGGTTGGCGCCCTGCGCTGCGGCAGGACCGGCGGCAAGCGGAGCAAGCAGCGCAAGGGAGATGACCAGCGAAAGCGATACGGCAACGCGGGAGGCGGCTGGCAAAAGGGCATGAAATGGGCGGTTCACGATGGCTCTCCGGGCAATCATGTCACGTCTTCCGGTGCCGGGAATGTGGCAGGCCTGTCGTGAGCAGTGTGGACGTCTTGGGCTGGATCGATTGAAGGTGGACTTTCCCCGGCCTCTCCTTGCCGGTTGACCGCGGGCGCGCTCGCGTCCTGTCGCAGAACCGACAGCATCTGGCCGCTGCAGGCCAGGCGCAGGATTTCGCCGAGATGGTGCATATGAGGGCCCGCATCGAAATCGGGCTCGCGGGCACGGCGGGCAAAGAGCCCGTCAGACAGGCACATCAGAAGGTCAACGAGCGCTTCGACATCCAGCCTTGGATCGGCCTTGCCCTTGCTGACCATGTCGGCCAGCGACAGGCAGATCCAGCGTTTGATGTCGTCCTCGCAGTCGCGGCAGATCGCGGCAAGTCCCGCGTTGCGGGTCGCCTCGACCCACAGGTCGATCAGGAAGATCGCCTTTTCGCGCGGATCATCCACGAGATAGCGGCGCGCAATGGCCGTGATGGCGGCGAACGGGTCATCCGCATCGCGCATGCCGGCGAAGGAATGCGCAATGTCGGCCCGGTCGCGGGCGCTCAGGCCCGCCACGATCGCATCCTTGGAGGCGAAGTAGCGGTAGATGTTGCCTGCGCTCATGCCAGCTTCCGCTGCCACATCCTGCATCGTCGCCCGGTGGAACCCGGAGCGGACAAAGCAGCGATGCGCGGCGTCGAGGATGCGCGTGCGGTGATCGGTCTGAAGCATGGCGTGCTGGTTCATGGTCGGGCGAATAGCAGATGAGAATGAACGTTCATTCTCATTACGAGCGATAATCACGACCGGATCAAGGCAAGCTCACAATGACGATTTCGTTGCCGGAATCTCAGGACAACAACCTGTGATGCCGCGCAGCGGCGCCAGGGATGGCGCGGCGGAAGTGCAGGCCACGCCTTTCGGCGACCATATCTCCCGGAGTGATGCAGCGAAACGGTCGCAGGGCCGTCTTGCTCAGCGCCGGATCTTGAGCGGTGGCACGAAGGGGATCGGGCGGGCGGATTGTCCATCGCCGCGCGCTTTCGGCAGTTTCTCGGCAATCCCATAAAGCTGCTCGCGCCGGTCCATCTCGCGCCAGATTTCGGCAGGTGTGATCCCGGCTTCCGACAACACAACCACCAGATTGTAGATCAGATCCGCGCTTTCGAGGATCACGGCCTCGCGGTTGCCCTGCACGGCATCAAGCCCGACCTCGATGGCCTCTTCGGCCAGCTTCTTGGCCATTTTCGGCATGCCTTCGTTGATCAGCTTGGCCGTGCGGGAATAGGCCGGGTCGCGCGCCCGCGCCGCCAGCACCGCCTGATAAAGCCTTTCAACCGAATCGGTCATCACTAAAGAATGGGCCTTCAATGTTTAAGAACAGTGACACTAGTTTGAATTCGAGAAGCCGGCAAATAGTTTGACGACCTCCTGATAGACCGGTCGCTTGAAATCGACGATCAGCGCAGGCGTGCGATCAAGGGCTTCCCAGCGCCAGGCGTCAAACTCCGGCTTATGTCCACCGGGCGGTGCCAGCACGTTGATCTCTGCATCTTCGCCCTCGAACCGGAACGCGAACCAGCGCTGCGCCTGCCCGAGAAAGCGGCCTTTCCAGGCGGACTTGTGTGCGACATTCGGAAGATCATAGCACAACCAGTCCGGGCTTTCCGCCAGAAAACGGGCCGTGACAACGCCTGTTTCCTCGCGCAGTTCCCGGATGGCGGCATCAAGCGGGCTCTCTCCGGGATCGATGCCGCCCTGCGGCATTTGCCAGGCCGCATCGCCAAAACCCGCGCGGCGGCCGACGAACACCCGGCCCTGCCGGTTGAACAGCGCCAGCCCGACGCAGGGTCGGTAGCTCCTGGGCGCTCGCGTCGTGCTCACCGGATCGAGCCTGTGGTCTGCGCCCTGGACTGCCCGATGGAACTCACCGGCACCAGCTTGATGCCGCGCTGCTCAAGCGTGCGGGCCCAGCGCGACACCCGGTCAATGGTCAGCGGCAGGGCGCTGGCCGAGGCGACGGCAAAACCCCTCTCGCGGGCCTGCTGTTCTAGCCGGGCCAGTTCCCGGTCGATGGCATCGGTCCGCTGGGTGAGATCCAGCACCAGATCGGCCTTGAGCGCCGATGCGCGCAGGCCTGTCGCCGCAGGCAGCATCAGGCTGCGGCCCGAAGAGCCGTCGTCGACAATCATCAATCCGCGCTCGGCCAATTCGCGCACCATCGGGGAGAGCGCGCTCTCGTCGGACATGAAACGCCCGCCCATGAAGTTGATGATGCCGACATAGCCGACGATCCGGCTCAACACCCAGCGCAACCGCTCAAGATTGTCGGGCGCAGGCTGGGACGTGGTCAGCGTGTGCGGCCCCGGATCGTTGTCAGGGTAGTCGAACGGCTCCATCGGAACCTGAAGGAAGATCTCGTGACCGTCGCTGCGCGCGCGCTGCGCGAGCTTTTCAAGATCGCCGCCATAGGGCGCAAAGGCGAGGCTGACCTCACCCGGAAGGCGCGAAATCGCATCCGCGGTCGCAGACGCGCTGATGCCGAGCCCCCCTATCAGGATCGCAACCCGCACCGGCGCAGCGGCCACATTCGGTGCCACGGGGCGCGCATAGACTTGCGACGGACGCGCGCCATCGTCACCGATGCGCGGCAGGATCCCATGCCGGCTGCGCTCCGTGAGCCGCCTGTCGGGCGCGGCAGCGAGGCGCACCACGCCTGAGTCCGGGACGCGGATAATCACGGAGTTCGGGCTGTCTGTCCCGCTTGGCCGGAGCACCCGCACACCGGAATCCTGTTCGAGTTGCCCTGCGGTCGATTCCTTCGTCGCCGGAGCGACTTGTTGGCCGGCGTCTTGCGCGGAGAAACTGAACTGCGGCCTCGACGAAGCCGGCGCGTTGTCGATCGAGGCAGAAGCCCTTGGCCTGCCACCATCGGGATGGCTGACAAGTCCGACATAGAGCCCGCCACCAAGCAGCAGGCAGAGCGGCACGGCAGCCAGCACGGAGGGCAGCCAGCGCGGCATGCGCCGCCGCGCCCGCACATTCCGGGGCTTGCCCAGCGGCTTTTGCAGATCGGATGTCGGGATATCCGCCAAAGTCCGTTTGCCCCACGCGATCAAGGCGCGCGAATCAGTTTCGCACGCAGATCATCACTCTGATGCTTTGCGAAGGCCGCGTCGAGGCCGGCCATCGGCGATGCCGCCATATGGGTACCAAAGCACAAACGGCACCATGCGGAAAGCACAGCGCCGTTTGGCAGAAGCCAGATCGATCACCGTTTCGCTCCGATGCGGCGGGCAAGCCCGGCCGCACCGACCGTCAATTCTGCTTTGTGGCCGGCGCTGCCGGATCGCTCGGCGCGGCCGCATCGCGCTTGATGCCACGCAGCAGGTCCAACGCCGCGTTGAGCTGCTTGTCCTTGGCCTTGTCGGCCGGAATGTAGGACGACGAGCCGGACTTTTCTTCTTCCGACTTGGTGCCAGCGGCACCGGACAGGTGCCCCTTCAGGCCAGCCTCGCCCTTGGTTTCGTCCTTGCCCTTCAACTCATCGGGGATTTCCTGGAGCACGACCAGATCAGGGTCGATACCCTTGGCCTGGATCGACTTGCCCGATGGCGTATAGTAACGCGCCGTGGTCAGGCGAAGCGCCCCGTTGGAACCCATCGGGATAATGGTCTGCACCGAGCCCTTGCCGAACGAACGCGTGCCCATCACCTTGCCACGCTTGTGATCCTGGATCGCGCCGGCCACGATTTCCGCAGCCGAGGCCGAGCCGCCATTGATCAGCACGATCACCGGCTTGCCACGCGACAGGTCGCCGGGCTTGGCGCTGAAACGCTGCGTCTCATCGGAGTTGCGACCGCGCGTCGAGACGATCTCGCCCCGATCGAGGAAGGCATCGGAAACGAGCACGGCCTGATCGAGCCTGCCTCCGCGGTTGTTGCGCAGGTCGATGATGAAGCCCTTGAGCTTGTCGCCCGGCGCATCGGCAATGGCCTTCTCGATGCCCTTGCGCAGGCCGTCGAAGGTCTGCTCGGAGAAGGTCGAGATGCGGATGTAGCCCACATCCTCGCCTTCCATGCGCGCACGCACGGCCGGCACGACGATGTCGGAGCGGGTCAGGGTGAATTCCAGCGGTTCCTTGCGGCCCGGGCGTTCGATCTTGAGCTTGACGTTGGAGTTGACGGGCCCACGCATCTTCTCGACGGCCTGCGTCAGGGTCAGGCCCTGCACGGCGTCGCCATCAATCTCGCGAATCAGGTCGTTGGTCATGATGCCGGCGCGGAAGGCCGGGGTGTCGTCGATCGGCGTCACGACCTTGAGCACACCCTCTTCCATCGTCACCTCGATGCCGAGGCCGCCGAAGCGGCCGCGCATGTCGATGTCCATGTCGCGGAAGCTCTTGGGATCGAGATAGCCCGAGTGGGGATCGAGCGAGGTCAGCATGCCATTGATGGCCGCCTCGATCAGCTTGCGCTCGTCAGGCTTCTCGACATAATCGTTCCGGATCTTCTCGAAGATATCGCCGAAAAGGTTGAGGCTGCGGTAGGTCTCGGCATTGGCCGCCACCGCGCTCGTGGCGCTCATCAGATCCGTCCGCAGCGTCACCACCGCGATACCCGCGCCCATCAGGGCTCCTGCTGCCAGCAGTGAAATCTTGCGCATCATCATCCGCGAACCTTGTTGACCTGAGTTCGTGCCCACCATGGCCCAGGATCGATCGATCGACCGTCCTTGTGAAATTCAACATAGAGAATTGGCTGGCCATTGCCATCCCCCAATACGGTCGCAGCCCCCTCTGGTCCATCGCCGAGCACACCAACCGGCTCGCCGGCGAGGACAAACTGGCCACGCACCACGTCGGTGCGGCGCATTCCCGCCAGCAAGATATGGTAGCCACCCCCCATTTGCAGGATCACCATGTGCCCAAATGTCAGAAACGGGCCGGAAAACGCCACCCAGCCATCGGCAGGCGCGGCAACCAGAGCGCCGGGGCGGGCGAGATAGCTCTCGCCGCGCGTCTGCTGTCCGAGGCTTGCCGGGGCTCCGAACGCACGCAATTGTGATCCTGCCACCGGCTTCGGCAGCAACCCGCGCAGGTCCTGGAAAGCGGCCTGCGGGGCAAGGCGCGACGGGTCGCGAAACGCCAGTTGCGCCATCCGCTCGCGGGTCTCCCGGCTCTGCGCCTCGGCGCTGCGGCGCGCTTCCTCCGCCTGCCGGCTGGCGGCGTTGATCTCGTTTTCGAGCCGGTCGATCAGCTCGCGCAGGCTGGCTGCCTCGCGGCCAATCTCGGTCCCGCGCCTCTGGACGGCATCGGCCTCGCTCGTGGCAGCCGTCTCGCGTGCCGTGCGGGCAGCGACGAGGGCAGCGATGCGCTGACGCTCGCCAGCAAGCTGATCGAACTCCGCCGCCACGCGACCACGCTCGGCCGCCGTCTGCTCACGCAGCCGCACCAGTTCGCCAAGGTCGGCGGCGAGTGTCTCTGCCTCCAGCCGCAATTCGGGGATCACGGCCCCCATCAGGATCGAGGCACGGACCGCTTCCAGCACATCCTCCGGCCTGACCAGAACTGCCGGAGGCGGACGCCGGCCCATGCGCTGCAAGGCGGCCAGCACATCGCCGATCAGTCCTCGGCGTCCATCCAGTGAACGCCTGATGCCCTGTTCGCTCGAAGCCAGCACGGACAGCCGTTCCTCGATCGCGGCCACGCGCGTCTCGATCGCCTGCGAGCGCCGGGCCGCTTCGATCAGCGCGGCATTGAGGCGGCCCCGGTCGGCCCTGATCTCGCGGATCTCGGCATCGAGCCTGCTGCGCACCTCGGCATTGCGCGCCAGCCGTTCCTCGACGGCTTTCAGCTCCGCGTCGCGCTCGGCGCGCTGGCTGCGCTTGATCTCGGCTTCGCGCGCCCTGTCATCCGGCTCGGCCGTGTCCTGGGCCCACGCGCCAGTCACAAAGCCAAGCTGAACGGCCACCAACGGCAGCACGGGACCAGGAGACAAGCCGGCGGGCATCAGGGCGCAGCAAGCCAGCGCCCCGGCCCGGAAGCGCTTGTGCAGCCGGCGAAGATGCCGAGATGGGTGCCACGATGTCATCGAATCAGCCGGTTCGTCAGCCGCGATGATAGGGGTGGCCACTGAGGATTGTCAGCGCCCGATAGATCTGTTCCAGCACCAGCACACGGACAATCTGGTGAGGGATGGTCAGCGCGCCGAAGGACAGCCTGATGGCAGCGCGGTCACGCAGGCTGGCATCGAGCCCGTCCGCCCCGCCGATCACGAAGCTTGCAGCCGGGTTGCCGGCATCGCGCTCGCGTCCGAGCCGGGCGGCGAAATCCGGACTTGGCAGGCTCGTACCGCGCTCATCGAGCACGATCAGAAGGCCTGCCGGTGCTCGCACCGCGATCAGATCGGCTTCCTCGCGCTTGCGGTCATCCTCGCGGCGGGCACGGCTTTCCGGCAACTCGACCAGATCGGGGCCGGAAAAGCCAAGGCTTCGGCCGATTTCTCCGATCCGCCCGGCATAACGCTGGCACAGTTCGCGCTCCGGGCCATCCTTCAGACGGCCCACGGCCACGACAGCGAGCCGCATGACGGCCGATCGCTCAGCTTGCGGCCAGTTCGGTCGGGCGGTCCACGCCCCACATCTTCTCGAGGTTGTAGAAGGTTCGCACCTCGGGCCGGAAGACATGCACGATCACGTCGCCGCAATCGACCAGCACCCAGTCACAATGAGGCACGCCTTCGATGCGCGGCGAAGGATGACCGGCCTGCTTCAGCACCTTGACCACCTCGTCGGCAATCGAACCGACATGCCGGTTGGAGCGCCCCGACGTGATGATCATGTGGTCAGCGATCGAGGTCTTGCCCTGAAGGTCGATGATGATCGTCTCTTCGGCCTTCATCTCCTCGATGGCATGGGTCGCCAGCTTGAGCGTGTCGGATGGTGGCACGGCCGCCATGTCGGATCCAGGCGTTGCGGCCGCAGCCTTCGCGGCGCGTGCCTTTGCGGCGGATGTCACCTTTGAGGAAGCAGCCAGCGCACCTTGTGCCGGAGTTGTCGACTTGCGCCGCGGTTTCTTGACCGGTTCAGTCACGGTTGGCGTACTCAGCGTGATATCCTCTTGCTGTCTGCGCGAACGGGGGTTTCGCGTCTGGTCTCACCATACCGCGTCGGCGGTCCAGGTTCAACGTCCGCGCAGGGCCGTTGACGACAAAGCCGACCGGCGGCCATGCAGGAACATCCAGGCCGGGGCGTCTTCCGTGACCAGCAGAAGGCCGTCGCTCTCGTCGAGGCGCCAGCGCCCAAGCGCCAAGGCAGCGCGTGACCGCATGGCACGGTGGGTCGTGCCGGGTCGGTCTATGATGCCGATCGGCATCATGCGGGCGATGCCGCGCCAGTTCTGCCAGCGATGGAACTGGACCAGATTGTCAGAGCCCATCAGCCAGACGAAGCGCGCGCCGCTGCAGCGCGCCTTGAGCGCCGTCAGCGTCTGAGCCGTGAAGCGCGTGCCGAGACGGGCCTCGACACCGGTCACCGCAATCTGGGGGTGGTTGGCCACGGCGGCGGCAGCCTGCATGCGCTGGCTGAGGGCCGGCAGCGCCCGGTTGTCCTTCAGAGGGTTGCCGGGCGTCACCAGCCACCAGACCTGATCGAGCCCAAGCTTCCGCAACGCCGTCAGTGAGGCCATGCGGTGGCCGTCATGGGCCGGGTTGAACGAGCCGCCGAGCAAGCCGATCCGCAAGCCTGCCGCATGCGGCGGCAGGCCGGCATGAACGGCAGACCGTGGCTGCATCAGGCTGCACCCGACAGGCAAGAACAGCCCACCATCATGGCCTGATCTGGCCGCTGCCCAGCACGCGGTACTTGAACGAGCACAACTGCTCGACGCCGACCGGCCCGCGCGCATGCATGCGCCCGGTTGCGATGCCGATTTCCGCACCGAAGCCGAACTCGCCGCCATCCGCAAACTGGGTGGAGGCGTTGTGAATAACGATGGCCGAGTCCACCTCCGCCAGAAAACGGGCGGCTGCGACCTCGTCATCGGTGATGATCGCATCCGTGTGGTGGGAGCCGTAGCGTTCCACATGCGCGATGGCCTCGTCAGGACCATCCACCACCCTGACCGCGATGATGGCATCGAGATACTCGGTTGCCCAGTCCGCCTCGCCGGCGGGCGCCACGCGGGCATCGGCTGCCAAAACGGCTTCATCCCCGCGCACGGCACACCCGGCATCCAGCAGCATGCCGATGAGAGGTTTGAGATGTGAGGTGGCAATCTGCCGGTCCACAAGCAGCGTCTCCGCCGATCCGCACACGCCAGTGCGCCTGAGCTTGGCGTTGAGCACGACCGCCTTGGCCATCGCAAGGTCCGCGCCGGCATGCACATAGACATGGCAGTTGCCATCGAGATGGGCGAACACCGGCACGCGCGCATCGGCCTGCACCCGCTCGACGAGGCTGCGGCCTCCACGCGGCACCACGACATCGATCGTGCCGCCCAATCCGGCCAGGATATGACCGACCGCGTCCCTGTCACGCACCGGCACAAGCTGGATCGCATCGGCAGGCAGGCCCGCCTCCGCGATCCCGGCGCGAACGGCTCCCGCCAGCACCAGCGATGTCCGCAAGCTGTCCGATCCGGCCCTCAACAGGGCGGCATTGCCGCTTTTCAGGCAAAGCGCGCCGGCATCGGCGGTGACATTGGGACGGCTCTCAAAGATCACGGCGATCACTCCGAGCGGCGTCGCCACCCGTTCGATCAGCAGGCCGTTGGGCCGCTCGAAACGGGCCAGCACCTTGCCGACGGGATCCGGCAGGGCTGCGATGTCCTCGACAGCCCGAGCCACGCCTTCGATGCGGGTCCGGTCAAGCATCAGCCGGTCGATGTAGGCGGCGTTCTGGCCATTGCTCCGCGCATCCTCAAGGTCGCAGCCATTGGCCTCCAGGATCGCATCCGCAGCATGGCGGATGGCGGATGCGGCCGAGACCAGCGCTGCACTGCGCTGGGCTGGACTGGCCAGCATAACGGCACGCTGGGCCTTGCGGGCGCGCTGACCCATGTCGGCCAGCATCGCCGCAAGATCGACAGCGCTCTCGCCTTCAGCGGGCCGGATTGGTGCCATCTGGTTCATCATCGCCTCACATCGCGCATCGAGCCGGATCACATTAGCCGATCACGAGCGCCATGTCGTCCCGGTGGATCATCTCGGCCTGCCCCGGATGTCCGAGCACAGCCTCGATCTCGCGCGAGGGTTTGCCCATCACCAGCCGCGCCTCGGCAATGTCATAGGCGACAAGCCCGCGGCCAAGCTCAGTGCCGGCGGCATCGCGGATCACGACCGCATCGCCGCGCTGGAATTCGCCCTCGACCTTGCTGACCCCGACAGGCAGCAGGCTGGCACCGGTCATCAGCGCCCGAGCCGCTCCCGCATCGACGTGCACCACGCCGCGTGGCTCCAGCGTGCCGCCGATCCAGGTCTTGCGCGCCGTGGCCGGCGTCGATGCCGACAGGAACCAGGTACAGCGCGCCCCGTTGCCAATCGCGGCGAGCGGGTTCTTGGGCCGGCCATCGGCGATCAGCATGTGCGTGCCGCCCGAGACCGCGATCTTGCCGGCCTCGATCTTGGTGGTCATGCCCCCGCGCGACAGCTCCGACGCTGCGCCCCCTGCCATCGCCTCGATGAGGGCCGTGATGCGGGGCACGACAGGGATATGCTCGGCTGCGGGATCAAGCGCCGGCGGGGCCGTGTAGAGACCGTCGATATCGGAAAACAGCACGAGCAGGTCGGCACCGGTCATGGTCGCCACGCGCGCCGCCAGCCGGTCATTGTCGCCATAGCGGATCTCGCTGGTCGCCACAGTGTCGTTCTCGTTGATCACCGGCACGGCACGCATCTCGAGCAACCGGCCAATCGTGGCCCGCGCATTGAGGTACCGCTTCCGCTCTTCGGTGTCGGCCAGCGTCACCAGGATCTGGCCTGCCGTGATGCCATGATGGCCGAGAGCCTCGGCCCAGATGCGAGCCAGGGCGATCTGGCCGACGGCGGCAGCGGCCTGGCTTTCCTCCAGCTTCAGCGCACCGGCCGGCATGCCCAGCAAGGTGCGCCCGAGCGCGATCGCGCCGGAGGAGACCACCTGCACGTCCGCGCCCCGGCCATGGAGTTCGGCGATATCCTCGGCCAGCGCAGCCAGCCAGCCATGCCGTGCCCGGCCACGTGCCCGGTCAACCAGCAGCGCCGAGCCGACCTTGATGACGATGCGCCGGAACTGCGAGATCTGGGGCGCGATCTGGGAAAGGGGTGTCTTTGATCGTGACATCGTGGTGGCTTCTGGTGATCGCGAGGGCGGTTGGCGCCAGCATCGGCTGAGCGCAAGGGGCAGTTCGCGGCGCTGCGGTCACGGTCGCCAGCCGGTGTCGATGGCGGGTGCGTTCTCGCGCGCTTCCTCGGTGCGGGCCTCGTCGATGATGGCAAGGAGCGCCCGCAACGCCTCCTGCACACCGAGTCCCGAGGCGGATGACAGCACCACCGGCTTGCGCCCGGCCGCCCGCTTGAGCCGGGCAACCTGCTCCTTCAACGTGTCCGGATCGAGCGCGTCGGCTTTCGACAGCGCCACGATTTCCGGCTTGTCGGTCAACTCGCCGCCATAGGCTTCGAGTTCCTTGCGCACGATCTTGTAGGCCTTGCCGGCATGCTCGCAGGTGCCATCGACCAGATGCAGCAGCACGCGGCAGCGCTCGATGTGGCCGAGGAACCGGTCGCCGAGGCCGGAGCCCTCATGGGCTCCCTCGATAAGCCCCGGGATGTCGGCCAGCACGAATTCGCGGGTGTCGACATTGCCGACCCCGAGGCCGGGATGAAGCGTCGTGAATGGATAGTCGGCGATCTTGGGCCGCGCCGCTGTGACCGTGGCGAGGAATGTCGATTTGCCGGCATTCGGCAAGCCGACAAGACCAGCATCGGCGATCAGCTTGAGCCGGAGGATGATCGTGGCTTCCTCGCCCGGCAGGCCAGGGTTGGCGCGGCGGGGAGCCTGGTTGCTGGATGTCTTGAAGTAGGCGTTGCCGAAACCGCCATTGCCGCCGCGCGCCAGCAGCACGCGCTCGCCCGGCTTTGTGATGTCGACGATCAGGGTCTCGCCATCTTCTTCGAAGACTTGCGTTCCCGGCGGCACCTTCAGCACCACATCGGCGCCCTTCGCGCCGGCCCGCAGAGCGCCCATGCCGTGGCCGCCAACCTTGGCCTTGAAGTGCTGGGCGTAGCGGAAATCGATCAGCGTGTTCAGCCCGTCGGCGCACTCAGCCCAGACATCGCCCCCGCGCCCGCCATCGCCGCCATCGGGCCCGCCGAACTCGATGAACTTCTCCCGCCGGAACGAGATGCACCCCGCTCCGCCGTCACCGGCCTTGATGTAGACTTTTGCCTGATCGAGAAATTTCATCGGTTTCCACTCGCAACCGGCTTCGTTTGGTCCGAATGACCGGCAAGGTCAATGTTTATGCGGCTCTTGCTTGCCGTGCGAGGCGTTCAGCGCCGATCGCTGCGGGCAAAACACATCGCAGCCCGCGTCTGGATGGCAGCATCCGTGCCCGGCGCGGCCGCCTGCAGCCCGAGCGCCTGCGCCAGCAGCGCAGGATCCTGCCGAAGTTCGTCCAGCACGCAGCCGCAGGCCTGCCGGCAGGTTTCGGCACTGCGGCTCACCCGGCATTGGGCCAGGCAATCGCGCGCAAAGCCGGCCTCCGCACGTTGCGCCGGCGCGATGGTCAGGCCCGGCGCGAGCATCGCCAGCAGCATCAGGCCGCCCAACAGCATGGGCTGATGCAGCAGATAGATCGGCAAACTGTGCCGCCCCGCCCAGACCAGCGCCTGCCCCGCAGGCGGCAGCCGCATGGCGGCCAACGCCTCGACCGGGCCGTGCCTGACCAGCCATGAGCCTGCTGCGACGCCGCAGAGCATGATGCCGAACCAAGGCACGAGCGGCACGAAATCGACGGCGACGGGCCCGGCGGATGTCAGGCCCAGATGCTGCCACAGGCCGTTGAGGCGCGAGCTGTCCATCTCGACCTGCCACCCTTCGGCAGCCGGCAGGGACAGCACAAGCGGCATGGCCAGAACCGCCACGCCTGCCAGCGCCGCCAGCCACCAGCGAGCCCTGACGAAGGGCAGCGCAAGGACGGCGCCGGCAGCGATTGAATGCAGGATGCCAAAGAAGACCGGCGCTTGCGGCATGACCAGCCAGGTTCCCGCCGTCACCAGTGCTGCCGCTCCGGCAACCAGCGCCACACGCCGCCAGAACGCCGCCGCCCGTAGGCCATGCGAATGGGCCAACGCAAGGCTGACGCCGGCCAGCGCGAGAAACGCCGACGCGATAGACTGGCTGAAAAGCCGCCAGGCCGGATGCACCGCGACATCGGTGGCGATGAACCCGAGATGGGACAGATCCCAGGCAAGGTGGAACACACCCATGGCCACGAGGGCGAGCCCCCGGGCCAGATCAATCAGCGCCAGGCGCGGCACGGTGCCGGGCATCTGGGTCATCGTGCTCCCCCGAACACATCAGCACGAGGCCGGTGCCGCAACTGGTACGGAAAGCCTCAGTCACCGCCCGTGCGCTTGAGCCGTGCCGGCAGGCGGCCCTTGCGGAACACCAGTTCGACATCGCCGAGCGGAATGAAGAACCGCGAGACATAGGCCTTGTTGAAGACGGTGCCGTCAGCCCGCAAGGTTAGCGTGTCGTCGAAATCCAGCCGCTGCACGCCCGATGCCAGTTTCAGATCGGCCGTGTAGCCGAACCGCACCGTGTCCGGCTGCGGCGTGGTCACATCGGCCGGAGCGATCACATCGTCGCGCTTGCCGATGTAGCGGCCTTCGCCGACGCGCTCGAAGAACCAGGTCTTCTGGTCACGCTCGCCATCGGCGTAGAAGAAGTCCTCGAACAGGGCCAGAACCCGGCCATTCCACCGGCCCATGAGATCGACGGCAAGCCTGCGCTCCTCGCCGGTGAAGTTGTTGCGGAAGCGCCCGACTGCATGCGTCGGGCCGCGAAACCATTCATGCAGCACGAGGCGCTCGCCGGCGGCACGGGCTCCGGTTCCGGCCGCGAGGGTGGCGAGGCTTGCCGCCCCGCCAAGGATCAGGTCTCTTCGAA
>Ga0164293_10000267_pt1 | contig 39689 bp, 75 predicted proteins | sample GEODES118metaG_FD_111487 | JGI IMG/M metagenome (GOLD analysis project Ga0164293, IMG submission 111487) | Eutrophic lake water microbial communities from Lake Mendota, Wisconsin, USA - GEODES118 metaG | ecosystem: Environmental > Aquatic > Freshwater > Lake | place: USA: Lake Mendota...
GGTGATAAAAATTTTGAGTTTGATGGAAAAACTTATCCGGTTAAAGAAAGTGTGGTGAGATTTACTGAAAGTGAACTTATTCACTTTATTGAAAATTTAGTTACAGAAGAAAAATTTAAAAAAGGTCAAACACCTCCAGGATATACGGCATATGAGAAGTCATTCAAAGGTTCTGGTAAAGAAAACAAGGAGGCAATGAATGATACAACCAAAAGGATGAGAGAATACAATAAATTGGGATCAAAGGGTGGATATGAAACAAACCCAAAACATTTTCCTAAAGGAAATGGTCAATTAGAAAAGATGAGTAAAAAGGCTTATGTGATGTCTAAAGATGGTAATGAGTTTTTAGATGATTATATGAGACCGGGAATGGAAGATCTTGTACCGGAAGAAATTACTTACGATCAAAATTGGGTTTCAGATAACATCAAAGGTTCTTCAAGAACTGGCAACAATCCTGAATGGGCAAATGCTGAAGAAACTGAGTTAGGACAAAAATTAGTGAAAAAACAACAGGCCAAGAAATTTCATAAAGCAAAAGAAACCGCATACAGAAAATCAAAACAACCTGTCACTGATGGAACTGGAGAAAATTCTGGAACTGGAGTCAATATTAAGTTGGAAAATGTTGCTGAAAAAGAAACACAAAAACTTTTCGAAGAATTTGATAGAATGAAAAATTTAATTTCTTACGACCGCAAAACACAATAATTTACAAATCATATTATTAGTTTATATTATCCATAAATGGTAAACGTTTATGGATAATTTTTTTAATTACGTTACGAAACCTGTAAATCCAGAGGATGTAGATGTCTGGTTTCGTGCAAACAATATAATTCCCGAAAAACTCGAATTATTTTCTGATTTTAGTTTGACTTTATACCATATTATAAAAGAAACTTATCTTGGAGATGAAGATTCTCAACCAAACGAAACTAAAACCGTAATGGATCATGAGGATAATTCGAAACATTTTTTATGGTGTTGGAACAAAACAATCGAAAACTTTGAAAAGGAGGAAATAAAATTTAATCACGAGGGGGACCATTTTGAGTACTTTAAAGATTTCTTTGATCAAATATTTTATGAACAAAAAGAAAAAAAAATTAAAGAATCAATTGAAATTTTTTTCAACGAAACCTTCGATATAAATAGACCATTTACAAAATCTGATTTGGACATGATATCGACAATATATAAAAATCTAGATAGAAATCTTAATATATAGTCTTTACACCTGATAAAATAAGAGTTATCTTATATAAAAATAAACATTTAAAAAATTCAAAATGGATACTTTAGAACAAATTAAAACCTTAGTTGAGCAACTTACTGTAGATACAACTAAATTTTATGCCGGAAATAAAAGTGCGGGAACAAGAGCAAGAAAAACAAGTCAGGATATCAAAGCACTTTTACAAACACTTAGAACTGAAATTCTACAATCCAAAAAGAATGGTTAATTTACAAACTGTTTTTTTATTTTTGTTTGTAACATCAACAGTGATGTTATCGAGATATTTTATTATTTTTTTAATATCACTGTTGAGTACAAACCCAAAAAAAATAGAGTATACCACACTTGAAATTGTTTTAATTGTTTTGTCAATTTCATATTCAATAACATTTTTAATAGAATCAAAATGAGTTTTTACAAAGAATTACTAGTCCTAGAACCATATTTCAAGTCAATTAGAAAATTGAAAGATTATCTTAGTTTTGATCTTGAGATTCCCAAAACCTGGAAGTTACCTAAAAAATTTGTCAAAGAAGAACAAATTGTGGAATTTGAAAATAATTCGGTAGAAATGAGATCCATTTCTTTTGTTGCAAAAATGGTTGAATCAGAAATCACCAATTTAATTTTTAATATAAAAAATGTTATTGATTTCAATAGAGAATTGGAAGAGAAAGAAAAATTGTTTCAAAACAAAGTTAACGAGTTGAAAAACTTTTTTGAAAAAGAAAATTTACAAAACCTACAAGGTCTTAAATTCGAAATAAATGATATTAAGTTAGAATTAGAAAATGCAGAACCAGAAGTCGAGCCGTCTAGAGAAGATACAGGAGTGGTTAAGAAGTGAGTTAAGTAAAGATAAAGTTGAACTTAATAAAGAGAAATTAGACTTTATTAAAATGATTAAAAATAATTCAAAAGAAGAAATATTACCAAAAAAAGAAAAATTATCATTATGGAAAAGAATCTCGAGGGTATTGATAGGTCGTTAGAAAAAATAATTGAAACTGCGGCATCAATTAAGGAATCCTTTCCGAACTCAAAATCAATAATAGTTGTTGAACTTCCTTTCATAGAATATGAATATGTTCGATCAAGCATTCAAAAAAATGAAAAAAGATCAGACCAGTTTAAAATTCAATCTGAAGGTGTTGAAATAGTTTTTATGAATGAAGCATATCAAAAACCAGAAGTTATAGTTGAAGTACCCAAACTAACAATTTGGCAGAAATTAATTTCTGTTATAGGTGGTAAATCTTCTATAAAAGGAGTTTAAATCAATATTGTTATTTTTCAACATTTGATAAATGTATCTCTTTTGTAACTTCGAACTATCGTAAACAAAAATACTATCAGACCTACCATTCTTTATAAAGTATTCTGATAGACAATCAATTAGTCTTTTAGAGTCCAATTCATTTTTAAGTGAGAAAAAGAAAAATTCATTTTCTTTTTGAATAATCAATTTGTTATTAATTAGAGAAACAATCTTCAAACCATCTTTTTTCAAATACTCATATATCAAGGTTTTGAACTGGATTCTTTTCTTTTTTTGTAAGTCATAAATTAATTCTTCTTTTTTTAAGTTATCAATTTTAGTGAGTACATAATCGTTGATTAAAAGTTCCATTTTGATTTGCCGACCATATTCATCTTTTTTAAAAAAGAATTTATCAATGTTGTTTTTAACAAGGAAACCAATTTCATACATACAGGGTTTTCCATTTACAAACTGTACATCAAAATTTACATCCTGGTTTGATTTTACTTGTTCTTCATAGAATTTCAGAGCATTATCTTCTGATTCATAACTTTTGAGAATCTTTAATTTTTTTTTGTTTTTAAATAATACAATTTGATATTTTCCCATTATTAATTGTCCTTCCTTTACTTTTATTGAAAAATAAGATACTATTATTAATTATAAATAATTTAATAATGAGTACTGAGTCTTACTATGATATATTAGGTGTCAATGAACAATCTAATTCTGAGGAAATTAAACGTGCCTATCGAAAATTGGCAAAAGAAAATCACCCAGATAAAGGAGGAGATGAAGAACTCTTCAAAAAAATTTCATTGGCATACGATACATTGAGTAACGATGGTAAAAGACGAGAGTATGATATGAAAAGAAAGTTTTCATCAGACGATCTTTTTTCTCAAATGTTTTCTCAACAATTCGGACAACAGTTTAATCAAAAAAGAGTCCATGACACAATAATCGATTTACCAATTGGTGCTATCGAATCTTTTTTAGGTAAGAAGAAACAAGTCACATATAACTATAAAGAGAAGTGTGGGGGGTGTAATGGATCCGGTGGGGAAAAGATGGTTTGCGACGGGTGTAGAGGTCAAGGATTTGTTACTAGACAAATACAGAATGGATTTATGGCACAAATTATAAATCAAACTTGTGGGGTTTGTAATGGAACTGGAAAAAAGATTGTGAATGCTTGTAATCAATGTTTTGGTATCGGAACCCAAATTAAAGAAAAAACAATTGATATTACATTACCCCAGGGGGTAGATAACGGACAATTCCTGAGACTTCAGGGTCTGGGTGATTATCGAGATGGTATTTATGGAAATCTTGTTGTTAGAGTCCATTTACAACAAGAAAACAATTTTGAAAAAGTACATCAACATTTGGTGTACAATGCGTTTTTAAATCTTGAAGATTTGGAAAATGGTAATTTCAATGTTCCCCATCCATCTGGATCCTTAAACATTAAACTTCCAGTTGATTTGGATACATCAACACCATTAAGAATAAAAAATAAAGGATATCAAAATGGTGATTTAATTATAAACCAATATTTTAAGTTTAAGAGAAAAACAAAATAATTTCTGTGATTAATTTAAATACTCCATATAAACATAACCCCAAGACTATTGTACCCCCAATAAAGACAAAATTTCTTGTTCTTTGTATTTTTTTTGATGAGTTACATGCTTGACATCCTACCTTTGTTGACTTTTTATTTTCCATAATACTATAATTATATACAGATTGATTTGACTTATAAATAAAAAAATCTTAAGTTTTTAAAAAAAAAATAATGATATCATATATCGGAGGTAAAGCAAGAATAAGTAAATGGATTATTCCATTTATTCCAAAAGATATAGAAACATATGTCGAACCCTTTAGCGGTATGTTCTGGGTCTTCTTCAAAATGGATTTAGAAAACTATCCAAATTTAAAAACTGTTGTATACAATGATTTTAACGGTTTGAATTCTAATTTATTCAAATGTTGTAAAGACTATGACTTATTGTGGGAAGAACTGTCTAAATACCCTTGTCAACAACTTGGTGTGGATGATACCCCAAGTCTTTATGAAGAAATGTTTCTTGAATATCAAAGAGAAATATTCGTTGATAATTTAGAAATAACTGAAGAAAATAAATTTGTTATAGCATCCAAGTACGTATATGTTTTAACTCAAATATTTTCTGGATCAAAACCGGAGACATCCCATTATATGGATTATAAAGGTAAGTACCGTTGTAAAGTTTTAATATTTTTAGATAAGTTGAAAGATGCTAAATACAGAGAACATTTTGATAAAATTACTTTTGTTGAAAATTTAGATTTCCAAACTGTTATTGAAAAATATGACTCAAAAAAAACTTATTTTTACGTTGACCCACCATATTGGAAGACAGAAGATTATTATTCAAACCATGATTTTGATAGAGATGATCATGAAAGACTTGCAGTTTGTTTAAAAAGTATTTCTGGAAAATTTAGTTTAAGTTATTATGATTTTCCACTCCTCCAAAAATGGTTTCCATTTTATGAGTATAATTGGGAATGTAAAGAATTTGCTAAGGCTGCTTCTGCTAAAAGTGGAGTAAAACAAAATTTGGGGGAGGAAATATTAATTATGAATTATGGTAAAGATTTACCAGGTCCCCCAAAACATGGCGACCAGTTAGATTTATTTTTACATAGTTTTATTTAATACTTTCCACTGATTGTAATATTTATAAAAAAAAACAAAAATGAAATTAGTAAATATTTTATCTAAAGTGGTTCAAAACCAAATGGTCAATGAAGCATTATCCCCAAAAGTTATTGATCAATTGATCAAAAAGTTTGAAAACCAAACCAAAGATCCTGTTGACACTCAAAAACAAATCATCCAAGCGTTCGATAAATATAAGGATGGTTTACCTGCAGATAAAAGAGATATTACCAAATACAACTACTCCGATCTTAAAAATTTGATTCTCACAAAAGAGATGAAAAAAGAAGAAAAAAAAGTCTTCGGTCAATTTCAAAAAGAAAATGCAAAACAAGTAGATAAAGAACTTGTTAAAAAAGCACTTAAAAAGTTTTATGAGATTTTTCCATTGATACCAGGTAATCAAAGAGATGTTATGTCTTACAGTTATTTACAATTAGAGGATTTTCTTCGAAAGAATTTCACAACATTATTGACCAAAGCGGCAACCGCTAAATTCAAAAGTGAATATCCTGAAGTAACCCCAGAACAGTTATTATTTTATATAGGAACCTTTTTAGATAATTACGATCAATTACCACTAGATACCCCTTATTTGTTATTTATGAATTTTAACCAACTTGAAGGTGTAGTGGATTCACTTGGGGGAATAAGTCTTTCGACGGGAAAAAAAGATGATTTCGAGGACATTGAAACAGTATATGACCAAGATAATTTATTAATTTTCAAACCTAGTGGAAAAGAACAATGTATCAGACTTGCACACGGTAGACCATGGTGTATTTCTAGAACAGGAGGTTCGAACCTTTATTACAACTATCGATTAGGAGATAACCTTACCATTTACTATGTTATAGATAAAGATAAAGATTACTCTGATGTTGATTTTGCATCAGTAATTTTAGTCACACCTTATGGACAAAAAAGATTGGCGGATGGAAAAAATATGTCTGGAGGATTTTCCGGTCATAGAAATGAGTCTTGGTCAACTATTTCTTCTAAAATACCAAAAATTGCGGACAAAGAACATTTATTTGTTGCGGACCCATTGAGTGATGATGAACAAGAAACTATGAGGTATTATAAAAATGTAAGTGTAAATTCAGATGCTGTTGAAGAGTTGGGTGGGGTTGATAAGGCTGAACTTTGGATGGAAATCAGAAGCCCTGATCTAACAAGTAAACCAGAGATATTTAAAAATTTACCAACAGAATTACAAAGAAAATATGTTTCTCTAGGTTATGATTTAACTCCGGATATGATAAATAATTCAAAAGAAGGGATTTTGAAATATTATTCTGGTAGAAAACTTGACGAATTGAAAAGAAAAAGTTTGAATGATTTATCTCAAGCAGACATTGCACTTCTGAAAACACCTATGATGGAAGCAGTTAAAAATGAATTGAAACCTACCTTTAAATCACAATTACCGGGACAAACTAATGATACAGGGGTAATTCAAGTAATTTACCCTAAAGATGTTGCTTCAAAATATATTGCACTTTACGAATTTGAAGATTTTTTTGAAACCATTCCGGAAAATGTTTCTTTCCTTGCTTTCAATAACCCAACAGACCAAGTAATTGCTTACGATATCCCAGAATCACTTTCACGATTGAAGTCTTTGCAAGTTTTCACCGCAAGTAATTATATAAAATCATTACCAGAAAGTTTAGGTCAACTAGAAAATATTTCTTTTTTGAATCTAAATGATAATCCCCAATTAAATAGGTTACCAGATTCGATTGTCAATTGTACATGTTTACAGTACGTCAATATAGATGCTACATGTGAAATCCCTCAAAGTGCTCAAAAATATCTCAAAAAAGGTTCTGGAGGTTTTGTTGAGGTTGATTTTCCAGAAGAAATGACCAAAAATTGTCAGTTTAGTGTTAAAAAATAATAACTATGTCAAAAATTGATTGTGAAATTTATATAGCACAACTAATAAATTTTTTTGAGTCAAATCCTAATGATTTAATACAACTGATTGGGAATTTACAAAAAGACCTTTTTTATCAAAAACTTAAAGATCAGTGTTTGAAAAATTCCGAGACTGACGGTGATCATGTAATCACCAAAACACAGATTATGGAAATTATTTTGGAATTAAAAATTCCCGAACTGATTAAAAATGAAGCAATTACTTACATTCAAAAATCTAAGTGGGGAGACATAAATCTAAATTAAATATTTTTTTTTTATCAATTGTTTGGCGGTTTAAAAAATAGTATTACCTTTGTAGTGTAATTAAAAACATAAACAATTATGACAACTACAAAAACCAACACAATTATCACAGTTAATGAAGGAACTATGGCTGGTGACGTATTCTACGGATCTTTTAGTACAATCGTTAAAAACAAGGTACATAAGGTACTTGTTACTAATCATCTTAAATATCAGAACCAAGAATATGAATTCCGTATTGCAGGAAAATGTAGGGCGGGATTTATTAACATCCACGACACTAAAGGAAGACCTTCTAGTGTTATTAGTGGATATAATAAAAACTCATTAGTTAACATCCAAATGAAAAATGAGTTTGGTCATTGGATGAATGTTTATACTACTAAAGGTGGTAAGTGGTTTTCAATAGATAAAGGATTCTTGGAAACATTAACTGTAGGGACTATGAGAGAATCATTCCCTGATATGTGTGACATGAATATTTGGACCCGGATGGGGGCAAAAACTTGGGCTGATAAAGCGTTTACTCAAAATTAATTAATTAATAATTCCCCCCTTAATTGGGGGGATAAAATTTTTAAATATGGGATCTTACATATACACATATAAGAAAAAATTAGATAAGAAGGCAACTCTTGATGGACAAGAGGTTATAGTTGGAGAAGCAACTTTCTTGTGTAGACAAGATTGGTCTGGAAATTACACAGTACAAGAAAAACGTGAAATGACAAGATCAGCATCTTTACTTGAACACGATCAACCCGAATATATTACATTCGGTGAAGAAGTTTATAAAAATAATAAACGTGGTCTTTGGAGTGATGGTAGTGGTTTTTGGTCAGGAATTGATTATAAAAACGACTATGTTGGTAAGTTAGAAAAACAAGGTAAAAAATATATAATAACAAAATAATATGGGAAGCGTAATTGATTATATCGAATGTCCAAATTGTAAACAAGAGGCATTTTCTGATTTTTATTATAAAACAGGTGAAGAATATATTAACTGCAATAATTGTGGTTATCACTATTCACAATCATACAAAAGAGATAATGAGGGTAAACTTGTAACAAAAGATGGCACTGACAACTATAAGTTTGATAATCTTATTATGGAAGTTTCGGAATTGAAAAATCCTTTTGGGTCTTACCGGTTAAAAGTTTACCATTCAATTGCAACTCAATGTGGGGTGTTTGAAAATGAAGAACAATATAACGAGTTTAAAGAAAGTATTCAAGAAGACGTTGAACTTGAATTTTGTTCTGTATCTAGATTTGTTGATGGTGAGATTAAAGTTGAGGTATTAATCGACAACGGACCAGAAGTAGATTCGTCTGGTTTTACACATGAAGATAATTATCCTCAATAAATTTTGGTTTATTAAAAATTATTTTTTACCTTTGTATCATTATTAATTAATTATTTATTTTATGAACGTTTATTCAAAAGAAACTATCAAAAGTTTGGCTCCCGCAGTTTTTGCATCATCCCCGTCAAATAAAATGACAAATAGGTATACTTTCGTACCCACAGATCAAATTTTAGAATACTTCGATAGAGAAGGTTGGAAAGTTGGATCAGTTCGTCAATCCGGTAAAGGTTTACACTCAATTCATGAAATTAAATTCAGGAATAGTCAATTACCCAAAGTTGGAGATTCGTTACTTGAAGCGGTTGTCCGTAACTCTCACAATGGTACTTGTTCTTTTTCTATGGGTGCCGGACTGTTCCGGTTAGTCTGCTCTAATGGTCTTACTGTACCAACAAGCGTTGGAGAAAGATTTACATTGAGACACAAAAGTTTTTCTTTTGATGATGTTAAACAACTCGCAGATTCTTTCTCAAAAAAACTCCCAATGATTGAAAATTCTGTTGGACGCATGATGGAAAAAGTTTTAACCGATCAAGAGAAAATTAATTTTGTTGAAGAGGCGATTAAAATCCGATGGTCTAATGGATTGATACCATTGAATATCAGTCATGAAGAGATTTTACAACCACGTAGAATTGAAGATCAAGGAGATGATTTATGGAAAGTTTTTAATGTAGTACAAGAAAAAATGATTCGAGGTGGTGTGTCTTATTCTTCACCTAAAGGAAAGGTCAGATCTGCAAGAGAAATCAATAACATCGTTGCGAGTAATTCTATAAACACAAAATTGTGGGAAGCGGCAGAATTAATTCTTTGATATTTATAAATTGATTCTTAATCAGGGGGATCGGTTGGTCCCCCTTTATAATATGGAAAAATTCAAACAAGAAGAACGTTTACTGGATTTGTTAACTCACGAAAAAGATTATTTGTATTCTTATATTGAGTTATCCACTGATATTGGATTAACCCCTCAGGATTTAGAGGGTAAATCAAAATTTAAACCCTTCATGATCTCTAGTTTAGAAAATCAAGGTGAAATCTGTTATTTAGAATCAATATTTACTTTCGACGATAATATATTTATATATTTATGTAGATCAGAAATTGTAATAAAATCTTTTTTTTGTAGGATATATTTTCCCATCGAAAAAAAGAATGATGTACAGTTCTTTTTGTTAAACCTAAAAAAAATGAAAAAAAATGGAAATTAGTAGTGTAGATTTACAACAAAAAATCAATAAAGGTGAAAAAGTTATTGTTGAATTTTGGGCCGAGTGGTGTGGACCTTGTCGTATGATGAAACCAATATTTGAAAAAGTATCGAAAGAAAACACATCAAATGTACAAATGTATACACTTAACATCGATCACAACCGTGAAATTGCGGTAACTTTAGGGATCAGAAGTATACCCACCGTTAAAGTTTTCAATTCTGGACAAATTGTTGAAACAAAAGTTGGATTATTGAATGAGGGTCAAATAAACGAAATGGTTAAAGAATTAATTAATGGATAAGTTAGTTGTAATTTTTTCGATGAAATCTTGTCCTTTTTGTCACATGATGAAAGAAATGTTGGATAAAGAAAATATTCCTTATGTTGATAGAGATATTCATGAACATGAAGACGAGTATCAAATGTTTGTGGACGCTACTGGTAATGAATTTGTACCTTCATTTATGTTGATTGAGGATTATGAGAGTGAAAATTCTAATACTCATCTTTTTGCTCCAGAAAGAGATTTCAATGAAATCCAGGATGGAGTACAAATCATTAAGGATTTCCTCAACTATTAAAAAATAATAATATCCACAAGACGATCCTGAACTAAATAAGGTTTGTTTACGTCCGGACTTATAATGTCCTCAAGTATATTGTAATTTTCTAATTTTTCTCTAAATACTTTTAGGTCAAAATCAAACACATCCAATATTAAATTTTCTATGGTGTCGGTTTCATACATTGATTTTGTTTGAATCTCCAATCCAAGGTCTTCTTCTTTATTTTTAAGTTCGATTTTCATTTGATTTGAATTTATGGTGGAAGATATTTGATTAAAAATATACAAATAATAGTAATAAATTAATCGTCCAGTGTCATAACTAAATCCATGAGGAAAAGAGGATTTAAATGAAAGATCAAAACCATCTGAACAAAATTCTTGATAAATTGGTTTTTCTATTTGTACTTGGAAAAAATTATTTACTTCTATTTTCTGATCATAACTTAGTAAATCAACTACATTAAAAGTTTTTTCAAAATAAGAATCTAAATATTCTGAAAAAATTTCACAAAATTCATCTCTAACTGATCCCATGTCTAATTTAACTGTTGAGTTTGTCACACCATTTATTAAGAAAAAAGAATTAAAGTCGATTACCTCAATTTTGGATAAATAATCAATTCCAATTTTGGTTAATATAAAATCGGCAAATAGATTTACAACATAATAACGAGAAGTTTTTTCAAATTTTTTCATATCTTTTTTTATAATTGATATGATTTTTTTTTGAATAGATAAATAGTAAATTAAATATATGAGTCAAATAAATCATTCATCACTATTGAAATATCTTTTGAATCTGGTTCTTCAGGGTCAAAGTCAATTTCTGGAAGACAACCGTAGGATATTAAATTCAATATTATGTTTTCGAACATACTGTCGTTATAGATTGATTCTCTATAATCCGACATACAGTTAAAATAATTTTCTAGAATAGAATAAAAATCTTTAATTTTGAGGTATTCATCACCTTGATAATGATATATCTTCGGATAAAAAACATTTCTCAAAGAATATAAAATTAATTTTTCACCTTTATGTTTTCTAGCAAGTCTATAGGACTCGTTATATAAATTGTAAAGGGTTGATTCTACTTCCACAAAATCGTCCGTAAAAAGAACTGCAGTAAAAATACTTTCATTTCTGAGTATTTCGTCAATGTTATCTAAAATACTAAATGTTTTTTCATCTTGAGTAAGGTAATTCTCAATTTCTCCGGTGTTAATCACAAAATCATCTAACTCTAGATTTACGTCTGACCAGTATTCTAAAATAAAATTTTTGAAATAATTTTTGTTTTCCTGATTCAAATTTTTATAAACATCATAAAAGAAGTTTATTGAACCCTCATCCAAAAATTCTTCAGTTTCATACAAACTTTTAATAAAATCATATTCTGGTTGATGAGGAAAAAATTCAATCAATTTTTTAAGATCACCACCAAAAATATTGAAATAAGCATCATCTCCAATAACTAATACACCGTAAACATGTTCCTCAAAATAATTAATCCCCGCTTGTTCTAAAATTCTTAAACAGTAATTATTAAATTTGTACTCTTCATAATCACTTAAAGAAAACCACAAAGGGTATAACCCAATTTTGGAAAGTTTCCCCTTAGACTCAACAAAATTAAAAAAGTTATCAACATTTTTAAAAATTAAATAAAGTTTGTCATATTCAGTGGCATTAAATTCTTCAATAAGTGTGTCAATATTCATTATTTAATAAATATAATCATCGAAATATTCGTTAATATTCTTTCCTGTTCTGTCCCAGTCGGGATATTCAGGAACTCTAAAATCAATACACTCAATATCATCCTGATATATCATTTCTTTCATTAATTCGGTTAAACTACCAAAATAATCCAAAAAAGAATCATTGTAAGTACCACCTTTATTATTTTCTAAAAATGTTTCAATTATGGTTTGAAAATCCCTAATTTTAATGTAACTGTCGTATCTTGTTATTTTAGAGCCGTCAGTTCTAGTAACCTCTCTTGGAACATCATCAATTCTACCTTCAAAGTATTCGTCTAAACCATCATAGACAAGATCATACACCTCATCCTCATAAGCACTATTTTCTGCTGACCAATATAAACTTTTTAAATTAGAACCTAACTCATCCAAATCATTTTTACATAATTCATTAAAAGCGTCTTCATCACTAACTAAACCATTCAAGTCTTCGGATCTTATTCTAAAATAACCATCAGTTCCTTGTTCTTCAGAAAGTTCAGAAAAAAAGTCAGAGTCATAATCCTCTGAAGATAATTCTACATCTCCGATTTCTTTGAAAATAATATCTTTAAGTGCTGTAATGTTTGAGTCATCTAATTCATCAACAACTTGATGTGGATGAACACTGTCATCGAAATACCAATCATGACCTAAACCATCTTCACTTAAAACTTTTTCAGCAACGTATCTAGCCCCACCATTTCGATCCTCACAAAAAAGAATTTTTAATTCTTCTCTATCTCTTAAATGAAGATAAAAACCGTCAGGTCTATTATCTACATCAGTAATAAGATTATTTGTAATATACTCCATAGCCCATTCGTAGTTATGACTCAATTCATATAATAAAAAATGGTTTTTAAATTCTTCTGGAACATCATCATACTGTGATTCTTCTATTAAATTATTATCAATCAAGAATTCCCAAATGTCATCGTCAAAACTTTCACTAGGAATCCCATTTAATTCTATTAAATGAAATAAATTTTTTGAAACAACAAATCTAAAAAATTCTTTTACAGATCCGAAAATGGGTTTAATATAAGTCTCATATTCCCCATCATTGAAATATTCAATTAATTGCTCTATATTCATTATTAATAAATACAAAAAAAGGGTGAAAAATTCACCCTTTAGTTAAGACTTTCTTTAACATCAATTATTTTTTGTAGTATTTTTCAACAACCTTCTTAACATTTTCCTGAACCGAAGTATTTTGTACAACTGGTTGAGGTTGTTGTTGTTGAGGTTGTTGCGTGCTTGCTACATTATTTGTTGATGCTCCGTTTTTGTTTTTACATCCGCAACCCATGATAATTTTTTTTATTAGTTTATTTACCATAAATATCGCATTGAAAATATAATTGTAAAGAAAAAAGTATTTATATAAAAAAATTTGATGTTTTATAATTTTAAAAAAATACTTAAAGAAGAAAAAGAAGAAGTTATACTCAGCCCTGAACAGTATCTTACAATTCTAAGTTCAATGAACTATCGAAGTGATTTTGTCCAAAACTTAGCACCTTTCAAAAATAAAAAAATTATAATCAGCGGCAGTTTACGAATTCAATCACTTCCAGTAAAAAAACTAAATGATCTTCACATAGAAGGTTCACTTATGGCAACTGATAGTGAATTAGAAAACATTGATGGAACCGAAATAGATGGTGGTTTTTATTACTCAAATACACCATATCAAAAAAAAATGCTTGAAAAAAGAGCACAAGAAGAACAAGAAACATCATCGATTAATAGGTTAAATAATACTTTGTTAATAGATGATTTTTACGAAACAAATGAGTTAAATGGATTGACGGCAATTTACAACTATTTTCTTTCATCAGGAAAGTTTAAGGAATATTCGGATGATCAAAAGTTGAGAATAAAAGAAATCAGAAAAATTTTTAAAAATCAGATAGACCCATCCGCTGAACTTATACGTGAACTATCTCAAGAATTAAAAGAAATATCGTTATCAGTTGGGGGGGACATTTATGACTTTATGATTGTGTCCGGAATTTATTCAATTCTTACGGTGAAGTGTACAAACAAAAATTTTTACGGAGAAGAATATAAAGTTGGGACCGATGATGAATTTCATGATGAACTTAAAGAGTATTGGGAAGGTTACCTAAGAGATAATTTGATGTCATTAGATGAATCATTAATTTTACGTTATTTAGATGTGGATTCTATTAAACAAAATTTAAGAGATCAAATTGAAGATGAAATAAGAGAATACCCAGGGGAATGGGAATTGAAATATGAACTCGACCCATATCAACTTCAAAGGATCGATGAATTAAATGATGAAATATTTTTTCTTGAAATCGAGGAATCATTAATTACAAAAGGTGCTAAACCAGAATTAAAACTTTTAGAAAATTTTGGCAAAAAAGGTTTAGAATATATTGACGGAAATAACATAAAATTCAAAGTTGTTTTTGACCCATTCTTCAAAATTTATATTAATAATTCAGAAGTTGATAAAATTCCTGCTCCGGATCTAAAAGACATAGAATATTATGAAGATGACGACAGAAGTAAAAGACTTAATCTAATTGGATATCATATTGATAAATTAAATTCTGAAATTCAAGAAATAGAACTTAATCCGGAAGGTCCAATCGATGAATCGGATTTGTCTGATATAGTTGACCAGGAATTAGACAAAATTGATGACAACCCCATCCAAACTTTAAAAGATCGAGACCTTTGGGGTTATTCTGATTTGTCATATTTTTTAGAATTTGATGATATGGCAAGAGATTATGCCGCAGATAAAGACTATCATGTTCTTTCTTTGGATAATTATTATTTTGAATATAATGTCGACGGAGAGACATATATTGTAATAAGAGTTTCTGATTAAAATGCTTTAAAATATAAATTATTTTAGTTATATTTTAGGAAGTGATGTCAAAACAAGGAAAAATCGATTTTTTATTACCTACAGATTGGATGTTTGAAAAACCAATAGATTCTGAACACAAAGAATATAAATTACTTTCTTACTTTCAAAAAATGGGGGAGAAATTGGATAATCTTGAACTTTATCCTGGATTTATAGAACTATCATTACATCTAATTAATATTCAAACATTATATAAACAAAGAAAAATTATTTATACCGATAAAAAATTCACATCAATAGATGACGAACTTCTTTTAAAGGATTTGAAAATTAAGAATTTACCAGATCTTACACCAGTTGAATTTTCCGAACTTAACAAAATTTTACAATATTCCTCACCAATGATCACAGAATATTTCGAAATTGCAAAATCTATTTGGAGTGCTATTTTTGACTCAGTGGATGTTAAATTGAAAAAAAATAAAAAATTTATCAGATCCAACGACGGATTCTTTTTTTATAGGAATTTAGAAACAAACATGATTTACATCTGGAAATATAACATTAAAAAAGTAAGCAAAACATCAACCGAAACCAAAACCACAACAAAATTATTGTTCAAGGACCTTACTAACGATTTGACCATACCAAAAATTTTTCTTAATATTTTTGAAAAAAACCCAAAATTAAAAAAAGATTCACCAATTTTTGAAATGAAATCTAAAGGAGTTTTACCAATTGAGGAAACTTTGTTACCAATATTCAAAAGAAAGGTGATGTCTTACATTTTACAGACCATCCTTTTTGAAAAACAAAAAGAAGATAATTTAAATATATCAATTGATTAAAATACAAAAAATGAAAAATAAAAAAATTATTGAAGTGAATTTGGGTGTTGGGGCTGATCAACTATTTCCAGAAATTATTAAAATTTTGATTGAAGATGATTCTGTAAATGAAGAAAAAAAAACGGTTAAAAAAAGTAAAAAAACCAAAGAAGAAAAATTAAAATAGTAGAATGTTTGAAGAAAAAGAGATGGTCAATCACCCTGATCACTATCAATCTGGTAAAAATAATGAATACGAGGCAATCAAAGTTATTGATGCTTGGGATTTAGGATTTAGTTTAGGAAACACAGTAAAATATATATCACGTGCAGGAAAAAAAGGAAAAGACAAAGAACTTGAAGACCTCAGAAAGGCATTATGGTACCTCCAACACCACATCGAAACAATTGAAGAAAAAAACCGGAATCAATAAAGAGATAACTATCTGGGATGCTTTAACAACACCCAAAGAGTTGATGAGAGAAACTCTTATAAATTTCTCCTGGGGATTTCTAGGGAATTCAATTGTCGTGTTCGCTTCGAAAGAAATGGACTTACTGGTACTATTTAATTTTATACTATACTACATTTTCATTTCTTACATTGTGAATAGACAAAAATATGAGACCCTACTTGGAAAATTTATAGTTTTACCAGGATCAGCAGCCGCAGGAGCATTTGCCGGTTACAAATTGGCTCAACTTATATCAACTTTCGGTTGATTATTCTTCAATCAAGACAGAATCACCAACTCTAATGTCGTATTTTAAACAGTCACCACCAGGTATTTCTAAAACAATATCCCCGGTACCAGGATAATTTATACATTCACTTGGATTTTCTTCTCGACATGGAGGACAATTTGAGTAAATTTTTGAAATAACATGTCTATTACTTGAATTAGATGAATGGCTAATATAGATTATGTCCAATGGTATCACACAATTATACATCCAAAAACTGTGATTACCATAACCCATCATAAACATCATACCATCAAAAGTTGAATCGAATTTCTTGAGTTGCATACCTTCTTTAATGTCCTTGTCTGTCATCATGCATTTGACATTGTAAGAATTATTATTTATTATTACTTCCATACTTATAAATATAAAAAAATAATATTAAATGAAAAGATACTCAGGGATTATTGTTAGAAATGAAGACAAATATCTACTATGTAAAAGAAATTACGAGGGTAATCTTCCTGGAGTCTGGTCCGTACCTGGTGGTCACATGGAAGATAACGAAACTCCAGAAGAGTGTGCTAGAAGAGAATTTTTCGAAGAGACCAATTACAAAATTGATGGTAGATTGAATTTGGTTGGTTTTATTGAACACACAAATAATGAAGATGAAATGAAAGGTCTGATGTATGTTTACTTTTATGATTCTGATGATGAAATTAATCCGGATCTTAGAAATGCGAAAGATGGTGATGAACATTTGGTTTGTAATTATTTTTCATTTGATGATTTACCACTTGAAAAAAATGACCAACTCTACAAAATTATAAAAAAATTAAATTAAATTTTGTGAATCAAAGAATTATTTATACCTTTGTTCTTAATTACAAACAAACTGATAATTTTATTTATGAAAAAAGAATGTTTTAAAATCAGGATCATCAATCAACAAATGGGAGAATTACTTAACGATTCATTTGTTGATAGAGTGCAATTCAAGTTGTTTCTGAAGTTAGTAAACGCATCTTTAGAACTACAAAGTGATTTATCTTATTTCAATGGGGAAACTTTTTTGATCCATATCCCGTATATTATATTAAAAGATTCTGTTGTTTTAACATCTACGGAGATGATATCAACCAAAGATCAAGTAAGAAGTAAAATAGAAGCATTTGTAACAATTGAAAACAATGAAAAATAGTTTAATCTTAATTTTAATTGGTTTTATTTTATTTGCTTGTCAAAAAAATAATCCCCAACCAACACCTCCACCTTACGGTTACCCAATCGATTACAACGATTCAACGGTAGTTGGAGATGGACCATCAATTTCAAATCAAACCTGGATTCTAAGAAAGTACAGGGTTGGTGAATTTGGAACCCTAATTGATGTTAACGATACCATTCATTTTATAAATCACAACACCTATGACTATTTAGGGTACACAAATTCATATCATCTTTATCCCACTATGTCAACTTTGAATTTGAGTATATATTCTTTTTTATGGGGAGATATCTCTGGCACAGTTACAGAATCTATGATCAATTATGGAAATATACCTGGAGTGCCTTTTCATTGTATTACTCCTGGAAATACAAATTTTACTAACTATTATTTGTGGATTGAAAAAATATAATTATGGGTACTAATTTTTACAGAATCCCTTCGGTGAAGGATATGGAGGTTAAAAAAAATTTATTATTAACTAGAATACGTCAAATTAATGTAACTGCAGAGTCTATCTTCAAAAGATTTTCGATTGATAAAAACTCTAATACTTTAGAATATGTAACCCCATGGGATGAGTTTATTGATGGTCTTGAAATTCATTTAGGTAAAAGAAGTATGGGTTGGAAGTTTTTATGGAACTTTCACGATAAAAAATATTACACAAATAAAGAAGAACTGTTCGATTTTATCAAATCTGGTCGTATCATTAATGAATATGGTGAAGAAATTGATCCTAATGAATTTATTGAAATGGCACTTGATTGGTGTAAAGATGATGGGTGGGACACTCAAACTTATTATGAAGAGAATCCGTCCAGTAAAGTTTCATGGTTAGATAGTTATAGATATCACGACATTTATATTGATAATCTGAGGATATCATCATCGACAGACTTTAGTTAGTTTCCTTGTTTTATTAAACAAGGTGGTGGAGTCGGACCCAAAGGTCGACCTAAAATCGGGAAAATTTATTTTCCCTTTTTTTTGTTTTATAAAAAAATTTAATTACATTTGTAACCAATTTTTAATTTATGAACACTATCAAAGAAAAAACACTTGAAGTTAATTATGATGATGTATACAAATTTTTTGATACAGTCCACAGATTAATCTGTAATGATATGAAACTTGATTACGATCTTGGTAAAGATCTCTGTCAGGAAGGTTTTTTAAAGGCATTTATTAAAATGGAAACTTTAAAATGCTCAACAACATGTGAAAAAACCAAAGATTTGATAATTTTTACCTGGATCAAAACAATTGTAAAAAATACAATAATAGATTATTTCAGATCACCAAAAAATAATGGAAAAATCGAGTATAATCCTTTGTATCATGACCAGTTTTCCCAAACTGAACTTGATAATGAAGAAGATTTTTTATTCAAAGATAAGTTTACTAAAGACCAGTTAATGATTGCTGTCGAAATGTTGTCATATTCTCAAAAAATTTCATTTGAAAAATTTGTAATCGAGGAAAAATCCCATAAAGAAATTGCTCAAGAGTTAGGAATTTCCGAAGGAACCTCTAAATCTAATTTTTTTAAAGCCAAAAACAATATTATTAAGAATTTGAAAAGGGTCATATGAAAGTAATATTTTTAGATCATGATGGGGTCATATGTCTCTCAAACAATTGGGGTGGACGAACAAAGAAATGGGCGAAATACCGAAGTGCAAATCCTGACAGTAGTAATGAGAAAAAAGACGCTCCTGTATCTGTAAGATTTGATGACTTTGATAAAAAAGCGATTAAGATCCTTAATGAAATTATTGAACAAACGGGATGTGAGATTGTGGTAAGTTCTGATTGGAGACTTCACGCGACCTTAGAGGAACTTGGTGACTACTACATCAGTCAAGGTATTATTAAACGACCCGTTGCCGTCACTGATATATTCCAAGACATTTTTCCAAAAGAATGGAATGCATTTAGATTTCGTGCCGATTTAGAATTAGAAAGAAGTATGGAAATTAATCATTGGTTAGAAAATCATCCTGAGGTGACTCATTGGGTTGCTGTTGACGATTTGAATATGAGTTCTGAGTTTTTATCAAAATACTTTTCAGATGGTGAATCAGATAAAAATCCTGGTCTATCTAATTTTGTTCTAACGCCAAAATCAAGTGAAGGAATCAAACAATGTGGTATTAAAGAAAAAATAATTAAATATTTGAAAAATGAGTGACGAGTTCAAAAATCTTAAAGTCGGAGACAGAGTAAAAACTAAATTATCTGGAATGGCAACCGTAATAGAAGTTGGTTGTTATAGTGGATATATGGTAAAATTAATGTGCGACAATCCAAGGTGGTGTTGTCCGTATTTTTATGAAAAAGAATTAGAATTAATATGAATACAAAAGAAATAGGTAAAACTTTACTTTTATTGTATTTACTTTATAATATATAAATGGGAAAACTAGTTATATTATTATCATTTTTATTTTTTAGTCTTACCGGATCTAAAAAAATATACACAGGAACCGCATCTTATTACGGTAAAAACTACACAGGTAGATTAACGGCATCTGGAGAAAGATTTCATAAAGACAGTCTAACCGCAGCACACAAGACATTTAAATTTGGAACCATTGTTAAAGTTACAAACCTTATTAATGATTCCGTTAGATTTGTAAAAATTAACGACAGACTACCAAAGTCATCTAACTTTATTATTGATTTATCTTATGGTACTGCAAAACAACTTAACTTTATTAGTAGAGGAATTATTCCTGTAACTCTTGAGATTGTAGACACCGTACCAATCAAAAAATAATTTGTTTTATTAAAAAACATTTCTTAACTTTGTAGGGTGAAAAAACCTTGCAAAGAATGTCCCCATCTTATTCGTAATCGTCATAACGATATGATTGTGGAGTTCGGTAAAAGAACCGGAAAGAAACACAACTGTCATATGACGGAAGGAAAAAAAGATTTGTGGAATGTAACTGATAAAAAATTGGAGTGTTATGGAAGTAGAAATGACAAGAGATAAAAACGGAAGGGACATCAAAGTAGGTGACTATGTTAAGGTGGTTAATAGAATTACAGGATTGGTGGAAGATTATGGTATGATTACCAAAATTGAAGGTAATTATATTCATCTTGGTAATGGTAAGAATATTGACGGAATGGTAATTAGTGATGTTTATTTTAGAGACGAAGTAATTAAATCATGAAGGGAGAAGTAAAAACTAAATTTGGAACATATACAATGGAAACAAGAAACAGTACAAAAATAAGTACAGATAAACTCGGAGTGTTTATTGAAAGATTAAAAAAAATTGGAATTGATGTGAAACTATCAGGAAACTTTCCTTGGGTTTATATCGACGAAATCTGTGGTATAAGAGTAACTGAAAGGTTTGCAGCAAATCACGGGTTTACTGTGATGTTTCTTCCAGGAAGAAATGACTCACCACCATCTGACTTTACAGATATTGCAGAGATATTCAAGTTAATTAGAAAATACACAAACAAAATAAAATGAAAAAAATATATTTAGATGACGTTAGAACACCGGTTGATAATGATTGGATTGTAGTTCGATCTTACGACGAGTTTGTTGAAAAAATAAATGAGATCGGTTTAGAAAATATTGAACTTATCTCTTTGGATCACGACTTGGGTGCTAGTGCAATTGATGAATGGAAAAAAAATGTTTATACAAATTACACAATCAACTACGATAACATCACCGAAAAGACCGGTATGGATTGTGTTAAGTGGTTGGTTAATGAGTGGATGAATGGAAAACGTGTTGTTGATGTTGTGGTTCATTCACACAACGCAATTGGAAGTGGGAATATGATGGGTTATATTAATAACTACCGACACATCAATCGTTTGAAACAAAATTGTGTTAGACTTGAGTGGGATTATACAATAGAAAAAATATAAAAAATGGATTTAACTAAACTAACAATGGACGAACTTATTTCTTTAAGAAATAAAATTGAAGGACTTATTTATTCATATGAAGATGGATATTTGTATATCTGTTCTGTCCGTCAGTTTGGTAGTGTTTGGGAAGAAAGACCATCCAGTTTATATTCATTAAAAGAACTTTGTGATTCTTATTACGGCGACAATGGAATTGTTGATGTTTATACAAATAACCCAAATTTAGAATTTCCTGAAATGGAGTTCTACAATTATGGTGATGTTATGTATATCAAATCAGAAGATGATTATAGGGAGTGGATTAAACACACTAAGACTAAAAATCTTATTGAAGATGTAACACAACGACTTGATGAGTGGGACAAAAGTAAAAATTTACCATTTAAGTATCGTCCTTCTTTCGCTCCACATTGGACAAGAGAAGATGTTAGTGAATGGATTCAGGAGTTTGAAAATACCAAGTGGGATTTTGTTGAACCAAGGTCAATGAAGAAAGAATATTCTGAAGAAGATAATGACGAACATAAAAAATAATAAAAATGAAAAAATTTAGATTACCAAGAAAGACAAAAAAGAAATTGAAAAAAGATTTTTTTACTTATCCAAAAAGTGAAAAAGACACATACTTAGTTGCTTGGCCATATAAATATGAAGAAGATTATATTGCATATAAAAAAGGATTGTTAAGAGGTTTAAAAGAAGAATTGAGGAAGAGTTATAAAAAAAATAATAAAAATTAAAATTTATGGGATTAAAAAAAGTCAAATTAGAAAATAAAAATTTGGATTTGTCGCTTATCGACATGTTACAATATTATGATATTAGTAAGACAAAAAAATACACCCAGTTTTTGGTTAAAATGTTTAAAGAACTAATTCAGAATGATCTTCACCTGACACAACAATACAGGAAAAATGGTTTAGACAATGATGAAAAAATGGATACATTAGTTGATAGAAATTCTTTTGAGGGATTTCTCACACATAAACTTGTCGTTGAAAATTTTATTGGATATCAAAAAATTAAATTGTATATGACTTTCTGTGAATTAATGGAAAGAGGGCTTGTAGAAATCAAAGACATCTCAACTTACGACTCCTGGGAAATGGTTGAAAATCAAGTATATTTGGCACTCAACAAAGACAACTTAAAAAAAGCAAAGAAAGAAATAAAAATTATTTATGAAGATTCATGTTATTTGGTTTTCAAACCATTGACTTATTTAGCATCTTGTACTTACGGATATCAAACTAAATGGTGCACATCTATGATTAATTCTCCAGACTATTTTTATGACCATTCTTCAAAAGGAGTTTTAATCTATGTTATAAATAAAAATACAAATGAAAAATATGGGTTTTTTTATGAGATCATGGGACTTCTTGATGTTTTTGATGTAAATAAACATCGATATCTTTTTAAAGTTTTTGATAATGAAGATAGACAAGTCGACACATTTCAGACAAATATTCCTCATAATATTTTGTCCTTAATTTATACTGACATCCAAAATAGTCCAGAAAATTGGAAATTTTTTTCAAAGGTAGAGTTAAAACAAATGGCTAAGCATGTTAGTATACCCTCTGTTGATCAACCAGTAACAATTCCTTTAAATATTCAATTTGAAGAACCAGGATCAACACCTTTATTCTAAAACAGAATTCAAAAACTAAATCATTTTTTAAGTTAATTCAGATGGATAAAAAAGAACTTTACGTAAGATTTGCAAATGAAAGTACTTATTATACGAAGATTAAACTGGATTTGAAAAAAGTTAAAAATATTAGAATCTTTAAAGATGAGGTTTTTTTTACAATTGACAATATTACAGTTGCTACCAGTAGAGATGACTGGGATAAATTAAAATAAAAAAATATGAAAAAATTAATTTTAATAATTTTTGTGTTGGTGTTATCTTCATGTAAAACCACAAAAAAAACTAATTGTGATGCTTACGGATCTTTGCCAAATTCAAAAATAGACACTACAAATTTCGAAATTATAAATAATTTTAAGTTGAATTAATCCTTCTTTTTTAATTATTTTATCATATTTTTAAATAAAATACTTTATGAAAGAAAGAGTAAAATTAATAATCCTTGATGAAAAACCTTATGTGGTTTCAGGTGATGAAATTAAACTTGGCGATGAAGTCATTATTACAGTTAATGGACAATACCCATCTAAAGTTTCTTGTGAAAATCAACCGGTCCTGGATTTAATTAAAAACAATCAATTGAAACAAAACAGGGCATTTAAAATTTTTCTACATCCAGAACAAGTCACCTTCAACAACGAAGAGTTAGAAAAAATTTTAGAAAACGATGGTATTTTCGAAATAGAAATCGAAAATAACCAGATAAAATATTACATCTGATTCTTCATCTATGAATAAATCTAAAGTCAAAGTTTTAACCCCAAACGGAATTGGAGAAATTCAAGAAATGTACACCAATGATAAAAATGAGTTAATTATTGAATTTTTGTTCAAAGATCTAATTACGATCACTTATAATCTTGGTAAGTTTGACACTCATGAAAATATTCTTACCAAAAAAATTAATAAATTGGAAAATAAAAATTAATGGATTCATTAGATCTGCATGGTACTCGTCACTTGGATGTCTCAAACAAAATTGATCAATTTTTGTGGGAGTCTATGAAAAAAAATAAAAAAGAAGTTCATATTATTACAGGACATAGTCAAATAATGAAAAATCTAGTAAAAAATACACTTCACGATTATAATATGAATTATGAAGTTGATTCTATCAATCCAGGTATCTTATTAGTAAAACTCTAAACTATGAAAAAAAAACAATCACAAATAGATGTTCCAGAACCTGAAAAACAAGTAATTGAAACTCCCCATGAAAATTATGAAATAGTTGCTGAAGGATTTTCATTAACATTTTCACAATCCACAAATTTATGTGAGAGACAAAGTTTAATGAATGTTTTAAAAATCTCGACCGACACATGTCATACAGGACCAAAATTCTGGATTCAAACAGAAAAATGGGACTTTGATGATATTGAAGAATTGATTGAAATTTTAAAAGTTTTTGATAGAAAATATAAACTAATGTTTGGGGACCAAAACTAATTAATTTTTATGAGAATTGGAATTACTTGCTCTTGTTTTGATTTATTACATGCTGGACATATTTTAATGCTCCAGGAATGTAAGGAGGTTTGTGATTTTTTATACGTTGCGTTTCAAACTGACCCTACATCTGATAGACCAGAAAAAAATAAACCGGTACAATCTGTTTTAGAAAGGTTCATACAACTTAAAGGATGTAAGTTTGTGGATGAAATAATTCCATATGAAAATGAAAAAGATTTGGAAAATATTTTTAAATCATTTAATTTTGACGTGAGAATCATCGGTGAAGATTATAAGAACAAAGATTTCACGGGAAGACAAATTTGTTTAGAACGAGGTATAGAGATCTACTATAATAAAAGATCCCACGATTTCTCAACTTCAAACCTTAGAAAAAAAATTGAAAATGGAAAAAAGAATTAAGAGTTTCAGTAATATCCAAGACTGGATTGAAAAAGTAATCGAGTCATGTCAAACATTTGAACACACCCAAACTACCAAAAATTTAATTTACAATTTCCAAAAACAAATTATGGAAAAAATCAATGATCATAACTCAATGATTAGTATTACACAACCTTTATTGTTAAAATTGGAAAAAAAAGAAGAACTAATTTATTTTTCAAACTTAAATTAGTTTTTTACGAAAAAAATTTGATTAATCTAAATATATGTTTTACATTTGTAAAAAAAAGTTAGTCAGGAGTGTAAAGAGACATGGTGTTGAATCCATCTGTTATAGATGGTTGCTCATTGTAGGTTCGAATCCTATCCTGACTTCAACTAAGGAAGCAATATGAGAGTCCTGAATTGTACACAAAATATCCGTATTGACATCTCGGAAAGACGAGAAAATAGTCAGGTGGCGTTATTGGAGTACGCATCGTAAATGAGGATTACAGGTTCGAATCCTGTCCTGACTGCTAAATTAACTTGGTCCCGTGGTTGAATGGTTACAATTCCACCCTGTCACGGTGCGAGATACGGGTTCGAATCCCGTCGGGACCGCAAAACTTATTAAAATTAAAAAATATGAAAACTTTTGAAGATTTAGAATTTGAACAATTAAATGACGAACCATTTATGGTTGGTAAAAAAGGTCGTATGCAATTTGACAACGGCTTTGGTGTATCTGTTGTATCACACACTCATTCATACGGAGGTCGTGATGGACTTTATGAAGTGGCCGTTTTAGATAAAGATGGTCTTTTGACTTATGAGACTCCTGTGACAAGTGACGTAATTGGTTACTTGAGTGAAGAAGATGTAACTGATGTCATGAAAAAAGTTCAAGAACTTTAAAAATAAATTTTATGTACGGGATTTGTTTACAATGTAATAATAAATTTTCCTACTTACCCAGTCAATCCCATGGTAAGTTTTGTTCAAACCGATGTCAAGGAGACCACCATCTCGATAAAAGATTTCAAACAGGGACCACCTGGAATAATGCAATGTCAAAGTATGTTAAACGAATCAGAGGCAACACTTGCGAAAGTTGTGGAATAAGTGATTGGAATAAAAAACCTTTAACATTTCAGGTTGACCATGTTGACGGAAATCGAAAAAACAATAATTTTTATAATTTAAAAGTCTTGTGTCCGAATTGTCATTCACAGACAGAAACATTTGGTCATAAAAACGTGACCAAAGAGGGTAAAAATAAATTTATAGAGTTAATCAATAAAAATAGAAAACCAAAAAAAATAAAACTCTGATGGATTACACAAATTACAAAATATTAAAATATTATTATTCACATGGAGTTGCTGAAATGTCGGAACTTCTATGGGATAAAATGACCCCAGAAGAATCAAAATGGGCCATAGTATTAACGATGACTGGAATAAATGATACCGGAGGAGATGATAATAGATCCTGGGATATTTTTTTTCTTGAAGATAAACTAAAAGAAAAAATTGAAAGTGTATTAAATAAGTATAATATTAAATTTACTATTAAAGACATAACCGACCAGTTACTATCGAATAATAATGAAATTACGGAAAATTTGATAAGTAAGTTAAACAAACATCTTACTGAGAATTTAACCGTTAATTCTGTTTTGGATAAAATCATAGACCAGGGAATTAAAAGTCTCTCAGTGTTTGAAAAGTATTATTTAGAAAACAAAACCGAAGAATAATTTTATGGGAATCTTTGATAAAGATTATTTATTGATCAAATCACAAACTACGGGATTTTCTTCCCCAGCAGAAACATATGTTGATAAAAGATTGGACTTAAATGAATTGATAGTGGATGATTCATATTCCACATTCTATTTCAGATATTCTGGACCAAACATTGAAGATATCAAACCCGGTGATACTTTAGTTATCGATAGAAATAAAAAATTAAAAACAGGTGACTTGATTATTATTGTTGAAGATGGGGTTTTTAAAATAAAACGTTATGAGGATCAAATTAATATATGGGGGAAAATAACATGGATCTTAAAAAAAGTGTAAAAGTAATTGGTATTGTGGATTGCAATAATTTTTATTGCTCATGTGAAAGATTGTTTAATCCAGAATCGGTCGGTAAACCAACAGTTGTTTTATCAAATAATGATGGGGCAATAATTGCCCGATCACAAGAAGCAAAAGATTTAGGAATTAAAATGGGGGAACCATTTTTTAAATCTAAAGAATTCATGGAAGAACACAAATTCTGTGTTTATTCTTCAAACTATAACCTTTATGGGGATCTTTCTGACCGGGTAATGAAAGTTATTTCTGAGTTTGTTACCAATATTGAAGTGTATTCAATTGATGAAGCATTCATAGACCTATCTCATATACCTTCTAAAAAATTGAATCAAACCTTAATAAAAATCAAGGATGAGGTTCTAAGACGGGTTGGAATACCAGTGTCTATTGGTGTTGGACCAAATAAAACATTGGCAAAATTGACCTCATACATGGCAAAAAAACAACCAAACTATGATGGAATATGTTCTTACTGGAGTTTGAAAAATTTTAAATCAATTTCATACAAAATTGATATTAACGAAGTTTGGGGTGTTGGAAGAAAATGGACAAAAAAATTGAAAAATCTTGGTATTGAAAGTATTGGTCAATTCATAGACACTAATGAAAACTTAGTAAAAAAGTTGATGAATATTAATGGTGTGAGAACTAAATTAGAATTACAAGAATTTTATTGTTTTCAGATCCAAGAAAAAACTAAGTTGAAAAAAAATATTGCATCCACCAGATCATTTGGAAAAGATGTTGATGATTTTAGTCAGTTGTCTGAGGCTATGTTTAGTTATATAGAAACGGGGACTAAAAAATTAAAACAAAATAAAGTATTAAGTAAAAAAGTCACAATTTTTGTTAGTGGTAATTACCATAAGGGAAACAAGTACCATTATTCAAAAACAATTTCTTTAAATACACCAACTCGAGATAATCAATTAATCTGGTCGCAAATATATAAATCATTTAAAGAGTTGTGTGAACAAAACAAACAATATAAAAAGTGTGGAATAATCTTTAATGATTTAACTCCAGACAATGTCATACAAAAGTCTTTATTTGATGAAGTTTTTGAAACTCAATCAGTACCAAACAATCCAGTTAAAAATTGGCACATGAGACAAGAGTTTCTTACACAAAAATATACCACATCCTGGGACGATTTACCTGAAGTTTTTTCTTAATAGTCTAGTCAATATTGAGGATCTTCCAGTTCCCTTTTTTATCCTCGACTAAACAAGTTGAGTTTTCACAAAAATCACCAGAATTCATGTAATCAATTTCTAATTTCGGTTGGTGAATATGTCCGCAAACTGCGACATCAAATCCTTTTTCCTTGGTTAATCCTTTGGCACCAGACTCAAAATCAGAAACAAAATTTATTGCACCCTTAACTGATTGTTTAATATCATTTGCTAGAGAATGATAGTTCAAGTTCAATAACTTTCTAATCTTATTATAAAGAGTATTCAAACGAATGACAAAATCATAAGACCATCCACCAATTACTGCCAACCATCGGGCTTTCATTATAACAAAATCCAAAACATCTCCATGAAAACAATAATAATTTCTACAATCAATCCCAACGTGATTATACATTCTTACAATTTCAATATTGTTTAATTTAAAAGGTATAAAATCTTTTAAAAAATCATCATGATTTCCCCGAATATAAATTACTTGTGTTTTGTTTTCTGAGAGTTTGATAATTTTTCTAATTATTTTAGTGCAATCGTTATTCCATTTTCCACCACTTCTGATTGCCCATCCGTCAATTATATCACCGTTTAAAATTAACTTCTCAGTTTCATTCTCATTAAAAAATTTCAAAATTTTATCTGTTTGAGATTGTCTGGATCCTAAATGTAAATCACTCATGATCACGGTTTTCCATTTTTTCATTTATCTTTAACTACTTTAAAAAGGGCTTTTTCGATCGAAAATCCGTTGTTTATGAAATATTTCAAACTATCAACATTACAATGGGCATAAATGGTTTTATTAGTTTCATGAATTTTTGAATCCCTATAATTCCAGAGTAATTTATAGATCCCTCTATTTCTATAATCTTCCAAAACATAGGCGTGACATAAATAAATTACAGAATCATGTTCTACATAAGAAACAATACCAACTAATTTTTCTTTAATGAAACATCCATAATATGTTGCATATTCATCTAATAAATCAGGTTTGATTTCTTTAAAATTTTCATAAACTTCTTTATAAGGTACTTTTGTTATTTCCATTACCAGTAATTTTTATCTTCAGTGAAATAAGACTTGTTTTTGTGATTGAAAAAAGAACCTAAAAATAATTTGACCATATAGAATACACCTTTGTTCTCAAATCTTCTAGGAGGAGTAAATACAATATTATTTATTCTACCGAACTTTTTTGGTTTAATTTGTTTTGAAAAATGATAATCTTCCGCAACTTTTATGTCGGAATCAAATCCACCAAGAGATTTAAATGTTTCAGACCTAATCATCATAAAGCCACCCAAACAAAAAGGTGTGGACCATTTGGACACCAATTGTAGAAAATCGAACAAACGGTAAATATAATTGTATTTACCGTTATCACTTCTAAACTTTGTGGTTACTAAATCTAATTTTTGTCTATGTATTCTTAAAAATGCTCTTTTAATTATTTTTGGGTCCAATAAAAACACATCGGAGTCAACAAATAAAACATATGGTGTCTCAACAAGTTTGAATCCGTTGTTTCTTGCAACCGCAGGTAATCCACCATCCATCAAATAAAGGTCAAACTTATCTGAGTTAATTTCTAACCTTTCGATTATATCAAATTTAGTTATACCATCATCTGAAGAGTCGCAAACTACAACTTTAACTCCCCAAATATCTGACTGATAATTCAAAAGGTCCAAAGTTTTTTGAATTATACTTTTTTCATTTTTACATGGAATAACAATTGTTAAAAAATTTTTTATTTCCATTTGTTTGTTTTATAGTTTAAATATAGGTATTTTTGTCAAATGATTCAAGAGAAACTCACAAACATTCCCCAGTCAAGCGGTTGTTACCTTTTCAAAAACGAGAAAGGTCAGATCATCTATGTGGGTAAGTCAAAGTTTTTACCTAAACGAGTAAAATCTTACTTTCAAAAAAATCACAAAGATCAAAAGACTATTTTTCTTGTGAATGAAATCCGTGATGTTGAGTTCATGAGTACTAACGATGAGTCTCAAGCACTTTTGTTGGAGGATGAACTTATCAAGTCTTTGAAACCAAAATACAATATCAAAGCAAAAGACGACAGATCTCGTCGTTGGTTTATTACTTTGACCGATGAGGACTTTCCAAGACTTTTGGTTTGTAATCCTTCTAACTTTTCAGGTGAGGTTCTTTTGGAGTCCACAAGTTCCAACTCTTGTTATGAGATCTATGAAATGGTTCATGATATTTTTGATCTTCGTTCTTGTTCTTACAACTTAACTGAAGAAAACATTTCAAACGAAAAGTTCAAAACCTGTTTGGAGTTTCATCTTGGTCGTTGTAATGCTCCTTGTGTTTCAAATATTATGAAGTTCTCCTACAAGAAGATTGTAAGTGAGATGAAAGAATTATTTTCTTTTGAGTTTGACAAGGTTCGTAGTCGTTTGAAAAAATCTATGAAAAACTTTTCTGAATCTATGGAGTTTGAAAAAGCAAATGACTTCAAATCTAAAATCGCTGTGGTTGATTCACTTGAAAAGAAACTTGATCCTTTTCGTGTTAGAAAGTATAATGATGTTGCCCGTCAATTCAAAGAGTCTTTGGGTCTAATCAATGTTCCTACATTAATTGAGGCGTTTGATAATTCCCACACTGCCGGTGATTGTCAGGTATCTGCTCTTGTTCGTTACAAGAATGGTAAAACTGATAAGTCAAACTATCGTAAGTTCAATATCAAAACTGTTGAAGGTCCAGATGATTACGCATCTTTCTATGAGGTTTTGAATCGTCGTTTTACAAGACTTTTAAGTGAAAAACAAGAGTTACCTTCACTTGTTGTCATTGATGGTGGTAAAGGTCAGTTGGGTGTTGCAAAACAAGTATTCGAATCTCTTGGTTTGTTATCTCGTATTGATTTGATTTCTATTTCTAAAAACGACAAACACCAGTCTCAAACAATTCACCTGACTAATGGATCATCAGTTGACATTCCACGAAATGAATTTGGGTATCTACTTGCTGAAATTCAAAACGAAGTTCACCGGTTTGTACTATCATTCCATAGAAATAAAAAATTAAAAAAATTATTCAGTTGAGAAAGTATCTAATAATTTCCTTTTCGGCCTTTTTACTTGAACTGGGATCCACTTTTTATATAAGTTTTGTTTCTGATCAAAATTTATTTGGTATGATGTTTTTTGCATTTATAGGACCCTTTTTAAGTTTACCTTTCGTTGGATTTATGATTGATGCGAAAAACTGGAAACAAAGAATTTTATTGTCATTTTCTTCTGCATGTGGTTACTTAATTGGATCTTTCACATCTTATTTATTTATTAAAATTTTTTGATTATAATTTCAATATGAATGAAAATAAAATACCTTACCTTTCGGACGACGTTAATAAGGGTCCTGATGGTGCGTTTGAAGATAAAAATGTAAAAAATAATTATATCGGTTCGGAAGGATTTTACCACGACGATGAAGAAATTTCAATTTGGGAAAACACTTTAAGAGATGGGCTTGAAGAAATTGAAGTATATGAAACAATTCAAAAAATAAGAAATTACTACAATGGTCATCATAATATTGATGGTCGACCACCATCCAAAAAAAATTTCAACGAGTTTCTTGATTCTTTGGATAAAAATTTGTAATTTTGATATTATGGGAAAAATAATAATAGAATTTGATTCTGTAGAAGAATCACAAGACGCAAGAACCGCACTGGATGGTTACAAATGGAAATTAGCCATGTGGGATTTAGATCAAACGCTAAGATCAACTGTAAAACATGGGCAAAAATTCAATGGAACAGGTGAAGCATCTAGTGAAGAAGTCGAAATTTGTGACAAATTAAGAGAACAAATCAGAACTATTCTGGATGATTATGGTCTCAATATGAATGATTAAAAAGAAATAATATGAAACAGACAGCAGTAGAAACTCTCATTGAAATATATTACGGCAATGAGGGTCAATTAACAATTAAAGATTTAGAACAAGCAAAAGCAATGGAGGAAAAAAACCTAAAAGATTCATTTGTAGCAGGTGCAGGTATGGAACAAGATGTTCAAAAAGAAAAACCAACACCGTTAATTTCATCAGATGTCAATGAAGTGAAAATTGTGGTGTCAAAAGCAACGGAAGAAGAAAGAGATAAATTAATTAAACATATTGTGGGTCTAATAAAAAATGATGAAGAAAAGTTTGATGATGTTGATTTTTTAGAAGAAATTAAAATATACAATTATTTAGACGATTCAATAATTTCTATGAATAAGATTCAGTTAATAAAAGAAAAAAAAGTTACAACAATTTTTAATTTTATGCAAATGAATGAAAATAACTACTTTAAAGAAAACGACCCAAAAAAATTAACTTGTATGCTCTTTAATAATGAAACTTGGCTAATGGATGGAAATAATTTTATAGATATTTCACAAGATGATTTGATTGATATTTTGTAGTACAAAAAAATAAAAATAAATAAGATGAAACAAACAGCAGTAGAGTGGTTGGTTGAGCAGTATAAAAAAGTTGGTGGAATATCAATAAGTATGTCTAAACAAGCCAAAGAAATGGAGAAAGAGCAGATAGTTACAACATGGAACACAGCCCATCAGGCAGGTAGGTTTGAAGGTAAAGGTATTGCTGAAGAAAATTGGCAGACATTTGAATCATATTGGAAAGAAATCTTTAAATCAGAATAAGATGACAGAAAGAGAAATACAATTACTTGGTTTTGAAAAAAACTATATGGATGAAGATGATGATTACTATTACTTTTTGGATATTGCTAGTGGTTTAGGTTTTATATCCTGCACAGGTTTTGAAGGACAAAACAACGGTTGGTATGTTGAGGTCTTCAATACAGAACCATCAATTAGATTTAATAGTTTTGGTGAACTACAGGGATTGATTAATCAACTTTCAAATGCGATAGTGAAATGAGTGATCTTAATAAGACATATCCTAAACCCGGTGAAAAATACCAACATTACAAAGGTGGTCAATATGAAGTTATTTGCATGTGTAATCATACAGAAACTAATGAACCACTTGTAATTTACAAATCACTTTCATTTGGTTCACAATACGCAAGACCATTTTCCGAGTGGAATGATCAAGTCGATACTCAAGACTACGGAGTTGAAGAAACTCCAATTTTTAGATTTAAAAAAATAGAACAATAATGAATTCACTCGATAAACAATACCAAGATTTACTCCAAGACATTTTGGATAATGGAGTAAAAAAAGAAACTAGAAATGGAGGAACCAAATCTATTTTTGGTTATACAATCCGTCATAATATGAGTGAAGGGTTTCCTGTATTAACAACCAAAAAAATGGCGTGGAAGACGATGGTAACCGAACTTCTCTGGTTCCTTCGTGGTGATAGTGATATTAGATTTCTTTGGGAAAACAATTGTACAATTTGGGATGGTGATTGGGAAAAACATTATAAAACAACTTGTTCTAAACCATATACACTTGAAGAAGTTAAACAAAAGGTAAAAGATGGTAACCATAACTTTCACGATTCAATGTTTGATATGGGCCCTATCTATGGTAAGCAATGGAGACAATGGAGTGCAGGTTCTTTAGAAGATAAACATGGTTTTGGTAAAATAGACCAAATCACAAACCTAATCAACGACCTTAAAACAAATCCTGATTCAAGACGACTAATGGTTTCGGCGTGGAATCCTGCGGATTTAGAAGCGTCCGTTCTTCCACCTTGTCATTATGGATTTCAAGTTTATACAAGAGAGTTGAGTTTAGAAGAAAGAAGATCATTAGTCAGTCAAGAAGTGTTTAATAAAATCTATAATGGGGGAGGACCTGACACTTTATCTCATTCTGAAATTAATCAATGGAATATCCCAACCAGAGCAATCTCTTTAATGTATAATTGCAGAAGCCAGGACGTACCATTAGGAACACCATTCAATTTAGCGTCTTATGGATTACTTCTAATTATATTGGCGAAAGAAGTTAATATGGTTCCTGAAGAATTGATTTCAAATATGGGAGATTGTCACATATACCTAAATCAAATTGATGGTGTGAAAGAACAATTAACAAGAGAACCATTTGAGTTACCAACTCTTAATCCGTTCCCAAATTATGAAGGGTCAAGACCATCCATAGAATCTTATGTTATTAGTGATTTTACACTTAAAAATTACCAATCACACCCAAGTATAAAAATACCACTCTCAAATTAAAATTATGAACCAACAAAACGATTGGAATGACCCACAATTATCAGATGGTGATTTCCCACAACAAAACAAAACAAAATTCCAAGTAGGAGACAAGGCAATTAAAGTTAAAGGATATAAGTTTCCTTGCACCATCGTATCAGTATTTCAAACCGTAGAAGGTAATGTTCGAGTAGTAGGTGAGATGGACGAATACGGACTTCTTCACATATTCAACGAAGATCAATTAGAAAAGGTATGAAGTTTATAAAATACCTACTACTATGGATTTCTGGTAATCTTTCCATACCATTTTGGATGGTTGGGCATGTACATCTAACAATGAACGTCTATCAAGATATACAAGAGATTATTGCATCATTCATTATGAATATATTAGTTGGTGTTGGTTTTTATATTAGTTGGATGGATTATAAAAAAGAAAATAAATAAAAAAAAATGAAAGAAAAAGAAATTAAAACAGAAAAAGTAGAAAAGAAAAAAGTTTATCGTAGACCCAAAAGAACTGATAAAGATATTAAAGTAATTGATACAAATGATGAAATTAATGAAATGTTTATGCGTTCCGGAGAAGTTATCCAGAATGTAATAAAAAAACCCAAACAAATTGGTTATTATCGAGTTGGAAGAGGGTTTAATATTTTTTTTGAAAAAAAACCAAATGGTTTGAGAAGATTTTTTACCAAAGTATTATTGGGTTGGGAGTGGATTGATCAAAAATAATGTACTCTTATATTTATCAATAAAAATAAGATGAAAGTATTAAAATTAGGATCAAAAGGTAAAGAGGTAGAAGACCTCCAAAGGTATTTAAAAATTACAGTAGATGGTGATTTTGGACCAAAAACTGAAGAATCGGTTAAAAAATTTCAGAAAGAAAATAAATTAACTGTAGATGGTGTTGTTGGTGAAAAAACCTGGAATGTAATGGGATTTGGTATTACCACAGACCTGTCCGAAACAATAACCACAACCCCAAAATTAATTATTGACCAAAAGTACATGGATAAAGACGAATATCTGAAAGGTCCAACCAAAAAAGAATATTTGTTTTTACATCATACCGCAGGTGGTAATAACCCATACCAAGTTATAACCATGTGGAACAACGACACAAGAGGAAGAGTTGGAACTGAATTTGTATTAGGAGGACAATCAGTTTTTAATGGAAACACAACTTACGATGGAACAATAGTTCAAGCATTTCCTGAAGGTTGTTATGGATGGCATTTGGGTGAAAATGGTTCCCAATATATGCACACAAATTCTGTTGGTATTGAAACTTGTAACTTTGGACCAATCAAAAATGGTTTAACTTACACCGGACAAAAGGCTGATCCTAAACAGGTAGTCGAATTAAAAAAATCATTCAGAGGTTATAAAACTTGGCATCGATATTCTGACAAACAAATTTTAGTATTGAAAGATCTTATTTTATATATTGCAAACAGAGACGGTATTGATATTCGTAAAGGATTAATTTCTGAAATAAAGTCAAAAGGAGTTGATGCTTTTGAATTTAACAGTGATGCATATTATGGTAAAATAAAAGGTATGTGGACACATACCAATACAAGAAAAGACAAGTCTGACATGTTTCCACAGCAAGAACTGATAGACATGTTGCTTAGTTTATAAAAATTTTGTTTTTTATTCCCAGTGACTCTTTGAAATAATATTTTTTTTTCTTAAATTTGTATAAACGATTAACTACGTTTTAATTAAGATATGAAAAAAATATTTGAATTCTTAACATTTTTAGAAAATGAAAGAATAAAAACAATGATTCACTGTGGAAGAGGAAACTATTAAATCAAAAAAACCCGATAACGTTTCTGATAATCCAGGTATTCTTCCATACGGAAGTAATGTTGGGGCACCATCAATTGTTGTTAATGATATACAACATTGGAAAGAACCTAGGGTAATTTCTGTAAATCAACAGTTTGAGGATAAATTTTTGGAACTGAAAAAAGAGTATGAGAAGTTAATCGAAGAATATAGATGGAATGATTTGGTTTATAAAGCAAAGTTTAGTTTCGAACCAGTCATTGGTAAAGTTTATCATTTGTACTATAATAAAAAAGGTATAATATTTCTTTCACTTATTTCACCTAGTGAATGGAAATTAGAACATATTGGATCTTTCAAATATAATCACGACAATAAATGGATAAAAATAAATTAAAATGAAAATCTCAATTATATCTGATACACACAATCACCACAAAAGAATTACAGATGATTTACCGGGTGGGAATTTATTACTTCATGCGGGTGACATAAGTTCCATGGGTTATGAACATGAAATAACAGAATTTGCTAAATGGCTTGACAGGTTAAACAGTTATGATCATAAAGTATTTATTGCTGGTAACCACGACTGGGGATTTCAAAATAACGTAGAGAAAATCAAAGGAATACTTACTGGGTATAAAACCGTTGAGTATATTCAAGATGAATTGATTACCATACAAGATGGTGATGGACCTGAAGTTAAAATTTGGGGAAGCCCTTGGCAACCTGAGTTTTATAATTGGGCGTTTAACTTACCAAAAAATGGTGAGGAGTTAAAAACAAAATGGGATATGATACCTGAAGATATTGATATCTTGATCACTCACGGTCCTGCTTGGGGGTTCTTAGATGATGTTGAAGGTCGTAGAGGGGAACATTTGGGATGTGAATTGTTGGCAGAAAGAATCAAACAAATTAAACCCAAGATTCATATTTGTGGACATATTCATACTGGTTACGGACATTATTATAATGGTCACACACACTTCTTCAACGCATCTGTTCTGAATGAAAGATATGCTTATGCACATTTACCCTGGAATTTGGATTGGAACCCGGTAACAAATGAGATTGTTTTTATCTAATATTGAATAATTGTTGGACTTGTAATATTTATTTAAAAAAAAGAAAATGGATAAATTAACACAAAAAGTATTAGACCAATTAAAAAAACGTGGTCTATACGAACAAAACATTGAAGATTTGGATACTGACGATGACGATACAGATGATAATTTTGATGATGAGTCTTCAGACGATGAAGAATCAAATGATGAGGATCAAAAAGATGAATTTCAGTCTGTTAATGATGGGACCGAAGAACAATTTTGTGAGATGGTTTGTAAATTACTTCATTCACAAACTCAAGTTCACGTATTTCATTTAGGTGTAACCGGATCCGGATCTTATGCCGCTCACAAAGCACTTCAAGGTTATTATGAGGGAATCGATGGATTGGTAGATGGACTTATTGAATCTTACCAGGGTAAGTATGGACTTTTAAAAAGTTACAAAAGTTTTAAAATTCAAAGTTTCAAATCCATTAAATCAACAATTCAATATTTAGAAAGTCTAAATGAGATGATCGAAGAAAACAGAGATTGTTGTGATGATAGTTTTATTCAAAACCAGATCGATACCGTCCAAGAATTATTATTTTCGACACTATATAAATTAAAGTATCTTTCTTAATTCACTAAAGGGACTCAGGTCCCTTTTTTTTATTCAAATGAAATATTTAAATTAATATTAACTTTGAATCCCAAAGTGGTTTTTATAATTTCGTTAATTTTTTCTTTCAAATAATCCTTTACGGTATCACGAGTAACCCCTTCCATTTGATTCATAAAGAAGTCTCCAGAGGACCTATCAATTGAATTACCAATAACTTTTTCAACATTGGTTACTCTGACATCTAAATTCAAAGTTTCATTATTTTCATTGACTGATTCATATTTAAATGAAATTCTCAATCTTGGATACCAACCTGTTCTTACTTTGATAATTTCTCCAGATTGAATCATATTTTCTATATCATTAAGCAGATCTTGTTTTTTGGATTCTAAACCCTGCGAAAAGTCTTTCCAACCTTTTCTTAATTTAACCATGTCATTTTGACTCAACTTAATTATGTCACCCCTTGACACACTTGGGTACACGTTACTCATATGTTTTGCAGTTGACATAGAATATCTCGATTCAACTTCAAACCATTTACCGTATTTATAAATGTAAATTGGGTACCAGTCATATGATAAAACCACGTAACCCCAGTCACCATAGTTATCATCTTCCCAGTTAGCGGTTAAATTAGATCCCCTAAATGGTTTTAAATTATTGACTAGATCCTTAGCATTTGTATTTGTTGTTCTTTTTTGAACTGTTTTATCATAAAACTTTTTTAAATTATCTTGAGTTATTAAATCATACCTTCCATCCTCTCTAAAATTTGCGGTATATAGGTCATAATAGTAGTCTACTTTTTTCGAATCAAGACCAAAATTTCCTATTTGATCCCGAATTAAATTTAATATTTCCTGTCTGGTTGTATAACTTTGTTTACTTTGTTTAAAAATATTCAGAAATTTGAAAAATAATACTTCGTTCTTAGTAAGAAAAGAATCTTGAGTTTCTTCAAGTAAAATTTTTTTAATAATATTGTACATATTAAATAAATATTGTACTTTTGAAAAAAAAAATATGGCACATCCAGAATTACACGCAAAATCCTCTGTTAAAAAATTTGGAGGTAAAGAAGAAGATTATATCAAAATCCACAACTGGTTTGATGAAACTAAAGGTTGGATTGGACATTCTGATCATAGACTGTTTAGGCATCATTCAGAAGGTATTTTTGAATGTGAAAAAATTTTTGGAAGTTCATTTTTAAATAGTGACGGTAAATTGGTTTATGTGAGATATATTGGAGAACAACATGTTAGAGAAGACTGTGCAAATCAAATACCAAGTGCAAAAGATTGGGTTGATGCCTTGAAAAAAAGAGAAAAACCAATCTGGATGATTAAAACTATGAATTTAGAATTTACCGATTAATATATTTATTAAGTATGA
>Ga0164293_10000268_pt1 | contig 39657 bp, 20 predicted proteins | sample GEODES118metaG_FD_111487 | JGI IMG/M metagenome (GOLD analysis project Ga0164293, IMG submission 111487) | Eutrophic lake water microbial communities from Lake Mendota, Wisconsin, USA - GEODES118 metaG | ecosystem: Environmental > Aquatic > Freshwater > Lake | place: USA: Lake Mendota...
ATTTTGGATTTTGGATTTTGGATTTATGTGTTGTTTGGATTTTTACGGGAATACATAGCTGTGCAAACTTTGCGTATAAGGATTTTTACGGAACGCATCTAATATATTTGGCTGAATACGTTCACAATTAATAGATTCTTGATAATACTGCGGCATTTTACTCAACTCACCAAATTGTTTTAAGGATGGCGGCATTCCGCCTAAACCTGAACCAGCACTTGCTCCAGAATTCCATGGGCATGTAGTATTATTCCTATCAGCGCGTTTTATGTTAATATTTTCAGTATTATTAAATATTGCCAAGTTGCCAGATGGTGTATATTCTTTCTGAACCTTATTAATATTATTATGTTGGTTGTTTGCAGCCAGATTCGATACAAATCCTTGGTTGGTCGCACCTCCCGTTGTTCCAAAGTATTCGGGTTCTGTAGTTTCACGCTGGGTGTATACTTCTTGCTGATCAGAAACCAAATACCCGGTTCCCTCTGTAAGTGGCGCAACATTCAAGTGATTAAAATCCAACAAATTTTCAGTTGTTTCGCGAATAGTAGTTGGCGTTCTATCGGCAGGATTATATGCAACACCGATAGAACCGACACCATTTTGGACATTTCCAGAGGGTCGAATAGTTCCAACAACATTTTCCTTACGAGAGGGGCGAACTGCTTCTAAAATCGGTGCAACAACTGCCTTCAATGCGCCGTTTATCATGGTTCCCAAAAAGGGGGCAGGTTTTATAATGGAGCGGTTCGTAGTTGACATGCGACCTACACCCCTGTGATCCATCTTTGTAGGGTCATTCTTTCCATTATAAGAAACACAATCAACACCTCCAAGATCATTTGTTGTGCGTCTTGCGGGTTCATAAAATTCGGGCGCGTATTGTTTTGTGCCATTTATATTTGAGTCTGTGCCAAAGTATTCTGAAGTTGTGCATACACGGCTTTGGTCTTTCATCATTTCTTCGGGGCGACCAGATTGCGCTTTTTCTAAACCAGTTGTAGTGAACCATCTATCGGGGGTGTTCAAATAAAATTTATCCGGCAAGAATTTTTCGACGCGACCATAGGTCTTTGCATCAGGTGGTTGCTGCACATTCCACGAATAAGACGGACCTTCGTGATTATCTAAACTATATGTGAGTTTGGGATTGTTTGTAGTTCGCAGCTGGTCAACATTCCTGTCCACCCACATATCACGAGCTTCCATACCCGAGTTAAATCCATTGCTTCCACAAGAAGTGAAACCTTGGTTCAATCCTGGCGCAACTCTTACTTCTTCCCATGGTTTGACATTGGACATTTGTGTGCCTGGATTCATGCGCGATTTAATAAAGTCACTATTATCAGGCATACCATTGGGGTATTGCATATCTGCCTGAGGTGCAAATAAAGGTGCGCGTTCTTCTTTGCATATTTTTTGACTTCCAGTTCCGCTATAACTATCTAAAATGGACTCATGTGTATCTGCGTTGTTGGTGGATCCGCGAAATCTTACCCCAAAAGGAACCATATTATTGTGTTCAAAATTATCAACATTGATTGGTTTTCCAGTTAGGGACATCACCGCAGACTGCGATGCCGAATTCGCGCCGTTTACATTGGGGACTACATTGTTCGTATTATATGGGTTGCCAAATTGCGTATTTTTTGACAAAATGCGTTTATCCAATGTTGCATTATAATATTTATCGGTTACTGCAGAACCGGATGGATATGCGTTATTGTTACCTTTGATAATCATATTTACACCAGGGTAAGTTTGATACACAACCTCATCAGTATTTGGTAATATATATTGATTATTGATTTTACCTTGACCCATGTTTGTAAAAGCCTCTTTTTTTGCATCTTTTGCATCTTTTGATTGTTTCATAGTTTCACGATTAAGCATGTTATTATTTTGTTTTTTATCATTTTTTCCAGCTAATATTAATCCAGTAGCTGCTAATATAGGTATGACTACTTCCATTTATGTCTTCTTATGTATATTGTTATATATGTTGTTATATATGTTTATATATATGTAATATATTTTTTACTATATATTAAATATATATTTGATTAATTATAATACAGAACATATACATATAAGATATACATATAACATATGTTACTTAATTGCTATTAAATAATCTACTTGTTGTGTCAATCGTATTATAACAAAAATAGGATGGCTTTGGAATAAAATTATCTTTTTCTAAAATGCGCGTGCTAATATTGTTTTGAAACGACAAACATGTATTTTCTTGGGGGTTTAAAAATAGATAGTCCCAATTGGGTTGTTCTAAATCTCTATACCACCATGCTGGATTTGTTACCCGCGACTGATCCGTGAATGGTGAACATATTGGGTATTCCTTTGCTTCACCTGATACATTTGTATCCTTATAGTTATTTTGAGGATTGCAGTCACGTGTCAATGTCCTATCAAGTCCAAATAAAGAACTTTCAAGGTTGGTAGTATTTGTCATCAAATTTGCACCCCACTTTTGAAGACGTATTGACGGATCTATCATAAAACAAGGTTTATCACCATTACCAGGAACATTTAATCTCCATTTTCCTGGGTCAGTTGCTTCTTGTTGTTGTTTTGCAATTCTACATGGGTCATCGTGAAAACGTGTAAATGACATTATACTTAATTTAATATACTATATTAATACTATATTAATATAATAATATATAATAAAAAATATTATACATAGTATTATACATAGTATTATACATAGTATTATAAATAATATTACGTATTAAATTATATTTAAACTATAGTTACCACATTTTGTGGCGTGGTGTGGCGTGGTGTGGCGTGGTGTGGCGTGGTCTAGTCTTCATCTTCTTCATCAGAAGGCGATGGTTGTGATTTGCTTGCAGGCGCTGATGCAACCGAAAGTGGTTTCAATTTTGATAAGTCTAATTTCGCACTAGGTTTACTGGACGCTGATGCCGATGCAGTTGGTAGTTTTGATAGTTTTTTAGAGGGAGGTGCAGGTGCTGCAGATGCAGGAGCAAGAGACTTCTCCTCTTGTTTACTTTCAGATTTATTAGGACTTTCCCTTGACTTTTTTTCAGATGCAGACCCAGTCTCCGACTTGTATACAGATTTCTGAATATCACCTCCAAGCTGACTCATAATTTGTTTATATGCCTGAATAGCATTGTCCGTCGCGCCTTGCAAATATCCCGAAACACCAACAACCTCAATAGGACTATGAAAGGCAATGCGGATAAGGCTATCAACTGAATGAGGATGGGGTTTCCTAAATCCACAAAATGATACACTTTTATCCCCAATGAAATTATTCTGATACAAGTAAAACTCAATCACTTTTCCAAGAGTATAGTCCTCATTTTTCAGAGTGATATCAAAACCATTTTTCAGTGTTGTTTCTGATGGAACGATTACAACATTGCCATGCTCAAGGTCATACATGAAAGCTTCACATTTTTTAATCATAATATCGCACGCCTTTGTGAGTATTTCCATATTGTCAAAAACGCCTACACTTTCAATAACAAAATCGTAACTATTTTCAACATAGAATCGTTTTGCCTCCAGTATAAACCAGTTCTTCTTTTCAAATTCGATATCTTCTTCGCTCATCTTTTCTTTCTTAAATGCATTCTCCTTTTCAGCCCATACTTGATTTGCCTTGTCGATGTCGGGGGTGCACTCGTATGCGCATGTGCTAATTACATTGAATGCACCATCTTGTCCAGCAGTTCCAATATCAAGCGCACAACGCAATGCTAATCTTTCGCCGTCAATATTTTCAGACAACTTTGGTTGCAGTCGTGCGAACTCGATATAGTCGCCAGTGATGGGACAGGGCGGGAATATTTGTCTTACCTCGGACTCGCTCGAGTAGTGTTCGGTTACTATATTTTTTATTTTGAAGTCTCGTGTGGTAATATATATGATATTGTCGGTTTCATTTTTAATGTCTAGTTCGATTACGTAGTCTTTATATGGAAAATTCATGTCTTGGATATGGATCGGAATACAACTTAGGCGTTGCTTAATAATTTCATTGTGAAGTCTTGTTGTATTGTGTTTTATTTCGGCCTTGTTTTCACTATAGGGGTATGTTCTAAATACGAATGTTGGAATATCTGATACAATAATACGCCGCAATGCATTTGCAATACTCATGTTGCATTCTGTCAACGTAAATTTAAGTGTGCCGTCTTCTTCGATAAGATTTAAAATACGTGGGTCCATTTTGCGTTGATATGTATTGTTTGTTGTAGCGATGATGATAGTATCTTATTATATTATTAATATACTATTTATTAAATCAATTTTATAATAAATAATAAATAGTAAATAACAGATAACGAAATACCAAAATACCATAGATATAAAAAATAAATAATAAAAGAATTAAGATATTAAGGAATAACTATTTAATGTCATAAAGAAGTTAAATATATATGAAATAAGTTAAAATATACGATATATACTCCTAGTAAAATATATTATGAGCAGCATTTTATACTATAGCAACTTTTGCGACAAGTCTAAAAAAATTCTACAAACTTTGGCAAAAAGTAATATTAAGGAAGAGTTACATTATTTATGTATCGATAAACGTGTCAAAAGTCCAACAGGTTCGTGGTATATAGTTCTTGAAAATGGTGAGAATATTATTATGCCGCCGCAGGTAAACCGCGTGCCTGCACTTTTATTAATGAAACAAGGACATCAGGTATTGTATGGCGACCAAATTTTATCGCATTTGCAGCCTAGAGATACTGCTATTAATATGGCAGCTACAAACAACAATGGAGAACCATCGCCTTTTTCACTAAACGACGATTGTATTGGAGGGTATGGTGTAGCATCAGACACATTTAGTTATTGGGACCAAAGTAGTGATGACTTATCGGCAAAAGGAAATGGTGGAATGCGACAATTGTATAACTATGCGACGATTGATAGTGATATACGTATCGATGCACCAAAGGAAGATTATACACCTGATAAAATAGGAAGTGTGTCACTTGAAAATTTGCAACAAACGCGTAATACTGATATACAAATAAATATGACTGCACAGGCAAAGAGTGGTGAACAACTATCTCAACAACAAATGGCGCAAAAACAACAACAAAAACAACAATATCAATCACAATTTACACAACAACAAATGTTTCAACAGCAAGTGCAACAGCAAGCTATGCAACAACAACAGAAACCAATGCAACAACCAATGCAGCAACAACAACAGCAACAAAAAAATGTAAGATTTAACTAACTTACTGAACTTAATAAACTTACTTAACCAAATAAAATAATAAAATAATAAAATAATAAAATAAATAGATTTAAAAATAAGACTACTTATTATAATATTACCAATAATAGTATAATAATAGTATAATAATAGTATAATAATATTACTACTATAACACTTACAAAGACACATTACACGATATGGCTAATGAAAAAAGTGACAAAAGTATCTTACTGACAGCTTTTAATACACAATTTTATGACTTTTTAGATGACGTTGAAAGTGTTTTTATGAATGACAACGGAATAAAACGAGCCAAAAATGCACTTATTTTAATAAAAAAAGTAAATCCAGCACTTGTTATTAAACTATGGTATAAATATATAGTTGTAAACTATGAAAGTGAAATAGATAATAACAATATTAACTTTTTCATTGAAAAGGATTATAAGAATGATTTGAGATATTTAAATTCATCTGATGAGATTATGAAACATATTGACTTTTTGCGTGAACCAGTAAGAAATATGGGTGAAAGCAATCAACAAAAATCGTTTATGTATATTAAAAATCTGTGTATTCTTTCGAGGCTATATAATGAATGAATGAATGAATGAATAAATAAATGAATGAATGAATAAATGAATGAGTGAGTCAGTAAATTAAAAATAAAATAGTAAAAATGAAATAGCAAAAATAAATAATATACTAAAATATATTATTTATCATTTTTGATTTAAATAGTAAATCATAAGTTAGAAGTATATAATAAAAGTATATAATGGGTAAAAAAAATAACAACAACTCTGGAGCAAATGGAAATAAATCAACATCTGCACCTGCACCTGCACCTGCATCGGGTCAAGCGGATGTAGTAGAAGTTATTCCTGAAGAGTTTAAAAAGGTTATTTGCGACTTTATAAACGATTTTGCATTGACATTTCCAGAATATTCTGAAAAATTAGATAAGTATTCTTCTATAGATGGTTCCGGAACTAGCCGTCGCACAATAAGTGATGATAGTATAATCGTATTGTATGAACATTGCAAAAAGGTATATCCCGTACGTTTTTTTGATATTTTGTATAAAAATATTGAAATGTTTAAAAAACGTGATAGTGGTGCCGCAGAAGTAAATGTGAATTTTTTGCCCGAGGTTGATTTTGCAAATGTCTGGAATACACCCGATATTAGTGATAAAACTCGCGAGACTATTATGAAATACTTGCAGCTTATTCTTTTTTCAATTATTACAAATGTGTCTGACCAGAATTCATTCGGAGACACTGCGAAATTATTTGAGGCAATTAACGAAGATGAGTTGAAAGGTAAACTAGATGAGACATTCAAGAATATGCAGGACCTTTTTACGGGTATGGGAATGGGAGGAATGGGAGGAATGGGAGCAGATGGAGAAGCGGGAGATGCGGGAGAACACATGAATGACTTTGCAAAGTTTGCAGAACAATTTAAAAACTTTGCACCTGAGGGAGTCGATATGTCGAAGTTTCCTAATTTTAACTTTGGCGATGCAGCTGGCGCCGGAGCAGGAGCAGGAAAAGGAGCGGGAGCGGGAGCGGGAGGAGAAGGTGCAGATGCAAACACGAGTAAAAAACCTGACATTCCCAATCCTGAAGCGGTTCATGACCATATTTCTAAGTTGTTAAATGGTAAAATTGGTGCACTTGCAAAAGAAATTGCCGAGGAAACTGCTGGCGATTTAGATTTGGGAATCGATTTAGAAAATCCCGAACAACTTAATATGGGAAATGTATTCCAGAAATTATTTAAAAATCCAGGGAAACTGATGAATATGGTGAAAAATGTCGGTAAAAAGTTGGATGACAAGTTTAAGAAAGGTGATATCAAGGAAAGTGAGCTTATGCAAGAAGCAAGCGAGCTTTTAAATAACATGAAAAATATGCCAGGTATGGGAAATTTGTCAAGTATGTTGAATCAACTTGGAATGAAAGGGATGGGCGGTTTGGGTGGAAAAGGAGGTAAGGTGAATATTGGTGCAATGCAAAATCACCTTCAGCAAAATATGAAAAATGCGAAAATGAAGGAAAGAATGCATCAAAAATTGCAGCAACGTCAAGAACAGCAACCACAACAACGACCTGCAACATCAGTTTATACTGCATCTTCAGGTGAAACAATAGTGCAAACCCCTAGAGTTGCACCTCAAGCAACCGCAACCACAAACCAGTTACCATCTCAAGCCATCGACGATGCTGAAAAGAATCTTGTAGAATGGGCGCAAGCACATATGACACCAGCACCCGGGTCAGGACAAAAGAAAAAGAAGAAGAATAAAAAATAATACTTTTTAGTCTTTCTAATATTTATTCAATAAAACATCATTATTTATTTTATTTGACAAAAATAAATGATGAACAAATCAAATATGTATAATGTATAAGAAATGAACTATCAATAAGAAATAATAAAAAATAATAAAAAATAATTAAGAATATATATATAATGGAACAAATACCATCAACACCATTTTGGTTAAATGAACCCACTATTTTATTTAATAAAAAATATATAGGCAGTGTGTGGCCAGGCGAAAATATGTCAAGTGTGGAAAAATTAAATGCTATAAGTAGATTTGTTATTGTCGCATCTCTTTTAGGATATTTAATTACATTAAATTTAAAAATTATTTTGATAGCAGTTGTAACTTTAGCAGTAATTGCTATTTTATATAATGTCCAGCGCAACCAACAAGCAAAAAACACATCTACGAGTGATGGCAATGGCAATGGCAATGGCAATGGTAATAGTAACGGCAACGGCAATGGCAATGACAAAAACAAACAAAATATAAAAGAAGGGTTTGCCAATGCTATGTTATACAATGAATTAAAGAGCGATTATACAAATCCGAAGGAAAATAATCCAATGATGAATGTTCTTTTGCCCGAAATATCATATGATCCAAGCCGCAACGAAGCAGCACCTTCATATAACTCCGAGGTTGAGAAAGACTTAAATAATAAAACAAAAGATTATGTTATAGATACAACATTTGGAGACGGAACTAAAAAACAACAAGAATATATTCGCCGTAAACTATTTAGCGATATAGGAGATAACTATGGTTTTGATAATAGTATGAGAAACTTTTATACCAATCCAAATACAACGATTCCAAATGACCAGGGAGGGTTTGCAAACTTTTGCTTCGGTGATATGATTTCAGCGAAAGAAGGCAACGACCAAGCTCTTGGAAGATGGTTTCCACGCATTGGAGGAGTTTATAATTAATCATGAATCGTGGATAAAACGACTCATAATATTATTATTATTAATATTAATAATATTATTTTATTTAGTAAAAATATATTTTCAGTAAAATATATTTTCAGTTGTATATACATATATACATACATAGATATATACAGAGATATTATTCATAAATGGCAATCGTTAGAGACTACGTATTTGATAACTTATCACGAATCGGTGATGACAATTGTGGGCAAAGTCAGCGCAATGTTCAAAATTTAAATTCAAGTAACTACATGTTGCAGAACTTTTTTGCAGCGGATTGCAATATGGCACGTCCCATTGATTTTGCAACATCCCAGCCTGGTGTTAACTACACCGGTGGATATCAGGTCGGTGCTGGTGGCTGCAACATTGACACCAATAGTGAGCTATTCAATGGAAGTATCCTGACACATCCTAGATGCCGCATTAGTTTGTTTGAGCGTCCGTTTAAGACTGTGCCATTTTTAGGAAAAGGTGAATCCAATCCTCTGGTTGAATCCAGGTTATGGCAGGGTGACTACAATATTAACAAGAAGAGTGTCAATCCAACATCCGAGGTTTGCTTTGTAAATCACGAAATGTATCCCCTCATTCCTTCTATCGCATCCACGATTACAAACCCGGCAAATCTGGTTGAAGGTGTTGCAGTAAATGGCTGGATACGTGGCGGTATTCCTTCACGCGAACTTGAACGCGAGACCAAATATACCTCTTGTGGTGTCTAGGGTGTAGTGTAATATAGTATAGTATGGTGTATCGTTTGCGACACACACACACACAACAAGAAATCATTTTAATATGTGGTTAAAACATATTAAAACGATTACGATTACAAAATTATATATATAGATAACAACGATATAGGATAATAGGATAATAGGATAATAGGATAATACGACAATAGATGTATAATACTCATTTTATTTGCACATATAAGATGCATGATGCTGACGACGAAGAAACCCAAGATATTATATATAGGTGTGACTACTTATCAGCATTTGGTCTTAAAGAATATGATTCCGATATTATTATGAAAACACTGGAAGAAGTATATGAAAAATTGAAATGCGACAAAGACTTCATGGAAATACTGGAAGCCCATCCTAGGTTTGTTGCAGAGAAAAAGAATTACGAATTTGTCATGCAACTTATGTTTTCTTTTGATACATTTGATTTATTTCATAGTTGTTTGATTTATTTGCTTTATAAATATAGACCAATGCCAAGCGCAATAGAATCTTCTAATGCAGAGGCGGGAATTGGAACAGGGACACGAGAAGATACCGATAACATAGATAATATAAGTTTATATATCATTCCCAAAAATGTATATTCGTATTTTACGTTTTTGGATACTAAAAATAAATTAATTGAAATACTAAAAATATAATATAAATTATAGTTATAGATATAGTTATAGATATAGTTATAGATATAGTATCATAAATGGCTTCAACAAAAAATAAAAACACCAAAAGCGACTATTGTTTAGAGCAAAAACAAAACACTGGCATATTTACGCATATCACATACGAAAACGCACAAAATGGAAAAGCATATACCAATGCGCTTCCAACCCTAGGGTATCGTCCGACATATATGTCGCGTGAATCTTTCTCAAAAAATTCTGTCGATATTGAATCCGCATTATTTGGAATCAATTCCACGAATTTAGTAACTCCTCAGGCGCCTGTTGTGCCCGAACTTAAGAAACTACCTGAATGCAGTTTCTTTGATAGAATACCACTCATTATGCCAACGCCTCTTGTTGTTGAAAAAAATCAAAGACCATTTCCTATTTGATATAATGCAGCAATATATTGTTATATATTCTTAATATATGCATATAATATAATATAAATATTTATTTATTATATTATATAAATAAGTAAGTAGTAAACTATGTCGGGGGTTACAAATACATCAACCTTAGGATATATTCGAACATATAGAGATAATGTAGTAAGTGGTTCGGGTGGAGGTTCAGGTGCAACAGGAGCAACAGGTCCAACAGGGGCAACAGGTCCAACAGGTGCAACAGGTGCAAGTGTTCCAGGATATACGGGTCCGACAGGTCCGACTGGCCCTACTGGCCCTTTTGGTGGTCCAACAGGTCCTACCGGATCGACAGGTCCTACTGGATTAACAGGGCCACAAGGCGTGACAGGTTCTATTGGCCCAACCGGGCCATCAGGAGGACCAACCGGTCCAACCGGTCCAACGGGTCCATCCGGTGGTATTGGGGTAACAGGTAGTTTCTATGGTGATTATTTATTTTGGAATACAAATACTTTACCAGCAGCATGGGCAGTTGGTGGTTCAGATATTAACTTGGGAAGTTTTGCAGGACAAAACAACCAAGGAACAAACGCAGTCGCACTTGGATATCAAGCAGGACAAAATAGTCAAGGAGTAAATGCAGTCGCTATTGGACTTCAAGCAGGACAAAATAGTCAGCAAACTGGTTCCGTAGCAATTGGTGTTAGTGCGGGTTCTATTGCACAGGGTTCATATGCAGTAGCACTTGGACAACAAGCAGGTTATAATGGACAAGCATTATATGGAATATCGATTGGATACCAGACAGGTTATAACACACAAGGTCTTGATTCAGTTGCAATTGGTAGAACTGCCGGATTTAGTAGTCAAGGAACAGGTAGTGTAGCTATAGGATTTAACTCTGGTTACCTTAGCCAAAAACAATTTAGTGTTGCAGTTGGTTACCAAGCGGGGGAAAATGGACAAGGAACTGGTTCTATATCTATTGGTCGTAGTTCAGGCGGCTATCAAGGAAATAAGTCAGTTGCAATCGGCAATTTTGCTTCTAGTGGAACACAAGGTGATGAGTCAATCTCAATTGGTCATGAATCTGCAGGAAATTCTCAAGGATTTTCATCGATTGCTATTGGAAGTAATGCGGGTTCAATTCAAGGCAATGGGTCAATTGCAATTGGAAGACAAGCCGGACAAATTGCTCAACTTGGTGCAGATAATACGATTAATATGGGATACCGGTCTGGTTCTTATTCGCAAAATAGCGGAGGAATATCGATTGGTTACGAAGCGGGAGTAAGTAATCAAAAAACAGATGCAGTTGCAATCGGAAATAGTGCAGGCACAATATCACAAGGTCAAAATTCCATAGCAATAGGCTTTCAATCGGGTATGACAAACCAAGTGAGTGGTTCTGTAGCAATTGGTGTAAATAGTGGGTCATTAAATCAACAGCGTTTATGTGTAGCAATTGGTTCAAATGCTGGAAATATATCACAGAGCGAAGTATCAGTTGCAATAGGTAATTCTTCGGGGTCTTCATATCAAGGTGCATACTCTGTTGCGATTGGGAACTCTGCTGGTTCTTCAACGCAAGGGGCTTCAGCAGTTGCAATTGGCAATGCTGCAGGAAGTGGATTACAAGGTGGGCAAGCAGTTGCAGTAGGACAAGTTGCAGGCTTTAATAACCAAGGTGTATCGGCGGTTGCTCTTGGCAACCAATCTGGTTCATATAACCAAGGAACAGAGTCTATAGCAATCGGATTTTATGCAGGCAATAGTGGGCAAAATATTCAGTCAATTGCAATTGGCTCTGAAGCTGGAAGAAGTAATCAACAATTTAATGCGATTGCAATGGGATACCAGGCAGGTCAACAAACACAAGGTCAGTATTCGGTTGCACTTGGATATGTAGCAGGACAAATATCTCAAGGTTCAAACTCAATTTCAATCGGTTATGCATGTGGGCAAGTTAACCAAGGCTCCGCGGCAGTAGCAATCGGTAACCAAGCCGGAGGAAACTATCAAGGCATTGGATCGGTTGCAGTTGGACAAACTGCAGGAAGAGTTACACAAGGAAGTGGTGCAGTAGCAGTAGGATACCAAGCAGGAAATACACTGCAAGGAATAAATAGTGTTGCAATAGGAACTAATGCAGGTAGTGGAACACAAGGAATAAATTGTGTCGCAGTTGGTCCTGAAGCAGGAAATAATAGTCAACAATCAGGTTCTATTGCTATTGGACATAGAGCAGGAACTAGTAACCAAGGAGCAACAAGTTCACCATTTGTAGGCGAATCCATTGCAATTGGCACCAGCGCAGGTAATTTAAACCAAGAATGTTTTAGTATTGCAATTGGTAAATCAGCTGGTTCATTCAGTCAAAAGTCGTCTGCAGTTGCAATCGGATGGGCTGCTGGTCAACAAAATCAATCATTTGGTTCAGTAGCTATTGGTTCATTTTCAGCTGATGCATCACAGGGTGATAGAGCAGTTGCAATTGGATATAATGCTGCTAAAAGTGTTCAGGGTAACTATGCAGTCGCGATTGGTTTACAATCAGGTGAATCAAATCAGTCATCTGATGCAGTTGCTGTTGGTAGAAGTTCGGGTGGTTCCGGTCAAGGGTCTGCCTCTGTTGCTGTTGGTAGTTTCGCCGGGTTTTTACAACAATCTGGAAGTTGTGTTGCAATAGGTAACCAGGCAGGGTATACAAATCAAGCATTTGGTGGTATAGCAATTGGATATCAATCTGGTTCAAATAGTCAGTTAGCATATGGTGTTGCCATTGGCTATGAAGCAGGTAAAACAAATCAAAATTCAGGAGCAGTTGCTATTGGTTATCAAGCAGGACAACAAACACAAGGTTCAAATTCGGTTGCTATTGGAACATCTGCGGGTAGGATTAGCCAAGGATACTTTTCAGTTGCTATTGGTTTCGGAGCAGCTGAATATAATCAAAATATTACCGCAGTTGCAATTGGTCACAAAGCAGCAAGTACAGGTCAAGCTGGAAATACTATTGCGATTGGACTTGAGGCAGCAAGCGATAACCAAAGAGGAAATTCAATCGCAATTGGAACATATGCTGGAAAAATATCACAACAAGGTGGTTCTATCGCCATTGGTTTATTTGCAGGATGGACAAATCAAAATACTGAATGTGTTGCGATTGGATCGAGTGCAGGTGAATTTTTTCAATCAACACGAGCAGTAGCTATTGGTTCAGATGCAGGTAGATATAACCAAAGATCTCATTCTATTGCGATTGGTTACCAATCTGGATTTACAGGTCAAGGACAAGATGCAATAGCAATCGGAAGAAGCGCAGGACAAACAAATCAGCCCGCGAATAGCATAGTAATTAATGCAACAGGTTCAGGATTCACTGCATCAAACACATCTGCATGTTATATTGCACCGATAAGGAATGCAACACAATCAAATTTTATCTATTATAATCCAACCTCGAAAGAGGTAAATTACTATGGTGCTGCAATTGGTGGTGGATATAATGGGTATTATATTGCACCTTGGGCTACTGCTGTTCCTAGTTCTACATCCGGTGTATCTTTTAATATTCCGATTACTGGCGTATATTCTATTACTGCAAATGCAAGCGCTTATCATAGTGTTAGTGCAGCATTAATGGTTATTGAAATATGGATTAATGGTGTAAATACAACTCAATCAATTAAAGGCTTTACAAATGAACCAGTATCACACAAGACTCTAGTTCCTTTGACATTCCAATATACATTACCTAGTGGAACAAACTATATATATTATCGTCAAACGGGTGGTGGTTCGGATATTAATGATTTTGGTTCGTTTTCATGGGTATATGCACCATTTTAAAAAATATGAAAATATAATTTATAATTCATTATATGTTATTTATAATGAATTAAAATATGATATTTTATAATATAATAATATATAAACTATAATGTCATCTAGTGGTTCTTACTCTGACTACTTAAATTCTAAATTATGTTGTAAAAATAATACGATAGTTGGTGCAACTGGTCCAACAGGTCCAACGGGTCCGCGAGGAACAACTGGTGCAGTGGGTCCTACTGGCGAACCTGGCGCTGATGGTGCAACAGGTCCTACAGGTGCTACTGGTCCGACTGGCGCGACAGGTCCTACGGGGGCAACAGGTGCAACTGGAGCAACTGGGGCAACTGGGGCAACTGGTCCAGCCGGTCAAAACGGCGCTTCTACCAGTTTTTTCAACTATACTGCAATAACATCAACACAAAGTCCTTTAGGTCCTCCTCCTATTGCAAATGGTCAGATTATATGGGATAATAATTCACAAACTTTAGCAAATACTATTTACATTAGCGATTTTGATAATAATGGAAATGATATATCTATTATTTTGTCAACACTAACAGGAGGTGATAATTTTATTATACAAGATGCATCAGTTTCCGGACTTTATCAAAACTGGGAAGTAATAAGCGTTACACAAATTGGAACTTATATAAGTATAAGTGTTGACAATCCCGCACTTAGTTATACAAATTCATTTATTGGTGGTGATCCTGTTCTTTTGTTACTTAACTTGGTAGGGCCTGCAGGACCGACAGGCCCAACAGGACCGACCGGCCCTACGGGTGCGCAAGGTGTCACAGGAGCAACGGGACCTGCTGGACAATCCAGTAGTTTTTTGAATTATCGAGCAACGACAAATTCTCAATCAGCTCCACCTATCCTTGATGGACATATTGAATGGAATAATGCAACGCAATCTTCGTCTACACTTTTATATGTATCTCATATAGATCAAAGTGGAAATGATCAGGATGTTTTGCTTGCACTTGTATCTATTGGAGATAGTATAATTATACAAGACAAAGCCATTTCTGGAAATTATCAGAAATGGAATATTACAAGCACTGCTAGTGCTGCGGGTCTAGTTACTTGGGGTATTAATTTAGTCACTTCAACTCATTCATTTTCAAATAATAACCAAATTCTCTTGATTTTGAATAAAGTTGGTCCACAAGGCCCAACAGGACCAACTGGAACTTTTTCACCCCTTGGGACAAACTATGGAGACTACGTATATTGGAATACAAACACGCTACCAGCAGCATGGGCAGTAGGTGGGTCAAATATTAATATTGGAAGTTTTGCAGGACAAACAAATCAGGGAACAAATGCGATTGCTTTAGGTTATCAGGCAGGACAAACAAATCAAGGAACAAAAGCCATCGCAATTGGATATCAAGCAGGTGCATCAGTTCAAGGAACAAATGCACTAGCAATTGGTGATATTAGTGGTTATCAAAATCAAGGTCAGTATGCAGTTGCAATTGGTTACCAAGCTGGTAATGCAAATCAAGGACCTGCGGGTATTGCAATTGGGCAAAGTTCTGCTATATCTTCACAGGGTATTGCATCTATTGCTATAGGAGGTTTAAGTGGATATCAAGAACAATCAGAAAATTGTATAGCTATAGGGAATGCTACAGCGTATAATAGACAGAAAACTGGTAGTATTGCATTAGGTTATTTTGCTGGATATAATACCCAAGGAACAAATGCTATCGCTATTGGTGTAGACGCAGGTAAGATTTCCCAAGGTTCCGGGGCTATTGCCATTGGTTATCAAGCAGGTTCAACCTTACAGCAACCTACTGCAGTTGCAATTGGTAACCAAGCTGGTGTTTTAACACAAGGACAAAATTGTGTTGCAATTGGAACAAATGCAGGATATTATGGCCAAGTAAATGATTCGATTGCAATTGGAAATGGAGCTGCATACACATACCAAGGAGGATATGGAATTGCTATAGGTTATCAAGCAGGACAGCAAACTCAAGGTGGTAATTGTATGGCAATTGGTTTTAATGCAGGACAAATATCGCAAGGTGGAAGTAGTGGAAATGCTATTGCTATAGGTTCAGGAGCTGGACAATATACGCAAGGTGGTAGTTCTATTGCAATAGGATTTTGGGCAGGTAGAAGTTCACAAAAATTTAACTCCATTGCGATTGGAATTTCTTCAGCGAATGCAAATCAAGGTTCACAAGCAGTTGCAATCGGGTATCAAGCAGGATATACAGGACAAGGTGGGTATGGAATTGCAATAGGAAGTGAAGCGGGAAAAACAAATCAGCCAAATAATTCAATAGTTATCAATGCAACTACAACTCCTTTAAGTGGAGCAACTGCAAGTGCTTTTTATGTTGCACCGATAAGGGCTGGTGCTGGAACAAACGGAAGTTTGAAATATAATACATCTACTTTTGAAGTAACATATGATGCGGCTAAAACATTTGTTATCGACCATCCAAAGGATGAAAATAAATACTTAGTTCATGCTTGTTTAGAAGGACCAGAATCCGGTGTATATTATAGAGGGCGAGGTGAAATTACAAATAATGAAAAAACGACTATATTTTTACCTGACTATGTTGAAAAATTAGCTACATATTTTACGATTCAACTTACTCCCATTTGGCCGTTGCGCCGGCCGCACGCTTCTAGTGAGAAAGGAAAAGAGGGGGTCATATGGGAAAATTCGGTTCCCTTAGCAGCTTCTGAAGTAGAAAATAATAGTTTTAATGTTTATGGTGAAAATTGTAAATTTTATTGGTTGGTTCAAGGAAAACGTGCTGACATTGAAGTCGAACCATTGAAGCAAAGTGTAAATGTAAAGGGAAGTGGACCCTATAAGTGGATTTAGTAACTAATATTGTGACAAATTATGAAAATAGAATACATAATTTATACATAAATTATTATATATAAATTATTATATATAATATATACGATATATAATATATACGATATATAATATATATAGAATACATCGACATGTCATCATCAAGTGGCTCTTATTCTGATTATTTAAATTCTAAACTATGTTGTAAAACGAATATAGTCGTTGGGACAACCGGTCCGACAGGTCCTACCGGTCCAAGAGGAACAACTGGTGCAGCAGGGCCTACTGGTGAACCTGGTCCAGAAGGAGAAACCGGTCCGGCTGGTGTAACTGGTCCACAAGGTGTAACAGGTTTAGCAGGTCCAACGGGGTCATCTGGTCCATCTGGTCCAACAGGTCCAACCGGTCCAACAGGTCCGACCGGTGCAACTGGTCCAGCAGGACAAAATGGTGCTTCTACAAGTTTTTTTAACTATAATGCATCGTCAAACACTAGCCCTCCCATAACTTCAGGAACTATTGCTTGGAATGATTCTACACAATCAAATGCAGTTACAATTTATATAAGCCATATCGATGGTAACGGAGATGATATATCCATTATTTTATCATCATTAAACACTGGCGATAACTTTGTTATACAAAATCCTGCAGTTTCAAGTGAATACCAACAATGGGAAATTTTAAGTGTTACACCTACAGCTGGTAACAACTATATTACTATTAGTGTTACTAACATTTCAGCAGTTTTTCATTCATTTAGTAGTGGCGACCCGGTTCTTTTGTTACTTAACTTGGTAGGACCTGCGGGGCCGACAGGACCTACAGGCCCAACAGGGCCTACAGGAACATTTTCGCCACTTGGAACAAACTACGGAGACTACGTATATTGGAATGCAAATACGTCCCCAGCAGCATGGGCAGTTGGTGGGTCAAATATTAACATTGGAAGTTTTGCGGGACAAACAAACCAGGGGACAAATGCAGTAGCGGTCGGTTATCAAGCGGGAAACTTTAATCAAGGAACAAATGCAGTTGCTATAGGCGCATTTGCAGGGCAAACCAATCAATCAGCTAACACGATTGTTATTAATGCAACTACTGCAGGAGTTACAGGCGCAATATCAAATGCAACATATATTGCACCGATTCGGTCTTTAACACAAACAACTGCACTTGGTTATAATGCTACAACGTCGGAAGTGACATACTACAGCCAAACTGCGGCATCAACACCAAGTGGATTACCAACAAGTGTTAGTGGAAGTGCAAATGCTACATTATCTGTTAGTTTTAACAACTCTTTTTCTTCTGTGACAAATTACTTGGTAAACTATACTGCAACTGGAACATCGACAATAACTACAAACGCATATTCATTTAGTAATTCAATAGTTGGCGGGCAGTATACTATTGTGATACAATTAGTTGCTTCTGGTGCTGGAACTACAACTTGGGTATTTAATGGTCCTTCTTCAACGGGTCCACCTTCTTTGAAATCAAACTTTACAACTATTACAACAGGTGCATTTGGATCAGGAACCACAAGGTATGTTGTATTAACTATTGCATTTGATGGAACAAACTATCTTGTATCAGGGTCTACTTTTGCTTAAATTTTTTATGGTATATGTATTTGATTTTATTTGGTTTGATTTGATTTGATTAAATTTAATTTTATTTCAGAATTTATTTTACTTTAGATAATATAACACAAAGTAAAATAAATAGTATAAAAATGTCAGCCTTCTTTGGAAACATGCTGATATCATTAAAAACTGGTATATCCCCTACAACATTGAGTGCAGTAGCAAATGCAACAACGTCGTCCGTTACTGCAAGTGTTTCTGGAGGTAGAGGAACATATACTTATTCGTGGGTATTATCGGGAGTTTCGTGCACGATTACAAGTCCTACCGCTGCTACAACCACTTTTACAGGTTCAAGCGTTACGGGAAATACAAGTGTTTATTGTGTCATAGCAGACACTATTACAGGAAATACATTGATTACGCCAACATGCACTATAACATGGACTGCTATTCCAATATCACAAAGTGTAGTAATTAGTGGCGGTCCTGTAGTATATAATGGTGCAGCGAGAGCATATACACTTACTGGAACTCCAGCTAGTCCTGCACCTTCCGGAATACCAAACCCAAGCACATTTGTCGATGCAGGAACATACACATATCCAACAAATATTACTTCTATTACCCCAGGTTCTGGTTATACGTTGGGTTCTGTTACAGGTAATTTTGTTATAAGTCCGGCAACTATTTCGGGAACTCCTACCAATACAACGCTTACTTTTAATAATTCACAGCAGTCTGCGGTAGTGATTACAAATGTTTCTCCAGCAGCAGCAACCTACACGGGAAGTCTTACTGCTTCAGGAACAAATGCTGGCACTTATACTTCATCGATTACAGGCAATGGAAACTACACGGGTTCAGTGAGTGGAGGAACTTTAACGATTAGTAGACTTCCAATAACTAATATGTCGTTTACACTAAATGGTGTTGCTTTTACTACTGCTCAAAGTAGAACTGCAGGAACATTATATACAATAGCGGTTAGTTCGGTAACCCCATCGGGTGCAACTTATTCTCCTACATCGCTAACCGCCAGCACTGCAGGAACTTATTCATTAACTTCTTCAGGAACATTAAACTATACCGGAAGTAGAACAAGCCCTGTTCTTACGATAAATCCTGTAGTAGTTAGTGGTTCAATAAGTGAAACAAATAGATTCACGGCGTGGTCGGTTCAACTTACGGCTACACTAACAGGGGCTACCCCTACAGGATATGCATGGTCACGAATCGGTGGCACATGGACTGGTGCTGTTAGTTTTTCACCCTCTGGTGGTAACCCTGTAACAGCTTCAGTATCTTCAACTGCAGGAATGAGAAATAGTATAGTTCAGTGTATAATTTCTTATAGTGGTGGTTCTATTACACGAAGTATAACAATACCATGGGGGTTAATCTAATTCTAGATATATGAAAATACTAGTATATTTTGCTAGTGTATTTGTTTAGGTATAAATCTAAATATATACGGCAAGTAACATGCATTTAGCATTTTTAAGATAATTACTATAAAATATTATTCATGGTATTTTAATAAATAATTTATAGTCATAAGTTATAAGTCAATAATTATAAATTATATTATTTATAATGTCTTCATCATACTCATCATATTTAAATGCAAAACTTTGCTGCAAAGATACCGGCTCATCTTCAGGAAGCGGAGGCACTGGTCCTACCGGTCCTACTGGCCCAAGAGGGTCAACTGGGCCTACAGGAGCAACTGGTGAAACAGGCCCCACAGGTATTGATGGTCTAACAGGTGCAACCGGTGCAACTGGTGCAACCGGTGCAACTGGTGCAACCGGTGCAACTGGTGCGACTGGTCCAGGTGGTGGTGGTGGAATCACGCAAACAGGAACTTACTATGGCGACTACTTATACTGGAATACAAATACTCTCCCTACTTTTCCAGCTTCATGGGCAGTCGGTAGTTCAAATATTAACTTGGGTGCATATGCAGGTAGCTTTAATCAAGGTTCATTTGCAGTTGCACTTGGATATCAAGCTGGACAAGCATCACAAGGAGGTAGCTCTATAGCAATAGGATATAATGCAGGTCAAACAAGTCAAGAATTCACTTGTATTTCAATTGGAGCAGGTGCAGGAAGTAATAATCAAAAATGTGGTGCCATTGCAATTGGTGAGTATGCTGGAAATTCAGCGCAAAGTTTATATGCAATTGCACTTGGAAGAGGCGCAGGTTCTACATCACAAGGTTCATCTTCTATTGCAATCGGCACTTTTACTGCTCCAACTTTTCAGGGTGCAAATTCTATTGCGATTGGAAGTAGTGCTGCGCAAAATACACAGGGCGAAAATGCGATAGCCATTGGTTTTCAAGCAGCACTTACAGGACAACAATCTGGTGCAATTTGTATTGGATATCGCGCAGGACAATTGACACAAGGAATAAATGCAGTCGCGATTGGAAATGATGCTGGACAAGCAAATCAAAACTCTGGTGCAGTTGCAATTGGATATAGCGCAGGTCAGGCAGCGCAAGCATCGAATAGTATATGTATTGGTGTTTTAGCACAAAGCTCTGATCCAAATAGTAATAGTATAGTTATTAATGCAACAGGGTCGACACTTTCAAGTGCAACTGCGAGTGCGACCTATGTTGCGCCAATACGAAATGTCGCCCAAACATCTGTTTTAGGATATGACACGATAAATAAAGAAGTTACGTATTATAACTTTGTTGGACCGGCATCTTTCATTTCAACTATTTTACCAGCATCCACACTCACAATCAACTTTGGTGCATTTTATCAAGGAACAACCAATACGACGATATCATCTAACACATCTATATCCGCATATTCGTTTTCTAATGCAGTTACGAGCGGGCAGTATACGATAGCTTTTAGTATAAACTCAGGCGTTACACTGACCCTTAATTCATTGTCGCCAGTGGACTCAATATATCGGTTTAGTTTTGCAAGTATCTCAGCAACTGGTTCTGGTGGTGCATCTGCATATATTTTATTAAGTGTCACATATGATGGAACAAGGTATTATATAACTGGTGCAGCATTTAATAGTTAAACATAATGTATGTTTAGTTTGTATAACTATAATGACAATGACAATGACAATGACAATGACAATAACAATGACAATGACAATGACAATGACAATAACAATGATAACGATAATATAATCATAATATTATATATTAAATTATAATATATAATGTCAACCTTTTTAGGAATCGTAAGTATAACACCTTTTGCAACAATATCAACGACATCAATTACTACTGGCAAGTCTGCTACAACTGCATTAATTACCGCATCAGTAACAGGACAAAATTTGGGAGGTTCTTATAATTATTTATGGAAACAAACAGGAACAACATGTACTATAAACACGCCTAATGCGGCGTCTACAACAATAATAGGAGGTGGTGTAGCAGGATTTAGTGAAGTTTTTTGTGAAATAACATATTCTACAACAAAAATTACCACGAAAACACCAACGTGTCAAATTACGTGGACGAATACAGGAATACCAATTACATCTGTTACATGGAATATTTTAGTATCAGGAAATTCTTCTTATACTGGATTGGCACAATCTGTTAGTGTGTCATCAATTACACCACTCCTTTCGACATATACAACATCTATAACTACTGCAACAAATGCAACAGAACAGGCATCGACTACTATTGTTGGAACAGGTAGTTATTCGGGCGTTTTTACTAGTCCAATATTGACAATTATACCCCGAATAATATCTCTTTCTTCGTCTGGTTCTACATCATTTATATATGTAGGAACATCACAAAGTGTTGGATATGTAGTAAGTGACGTTGTTATCCAAGATACAAATTGGTCGGTAACAGGTATCAGTGAAACCAATGCTGCCAATTATACTGCGCAACTATTAACCACGTCGCCAAATTATACACTATCAAGTGGTGCAAGTAGTTTTACATGGGATATTCAACCTGCTGTAATTTCTATATCCGTGTCTGGTCCATCTATATTTACATATTCAGGGCTGTCGCAGTCGGTGGGATATAATGTTACAGGTGTTGTTCCTCAAGATACAAACTGGTCAGTTTCTGGTGTAACGGGAACTAATGTAGGAAGTTATTCGGCATCATTATCTGAGACATCTCCAAACTATACGCTTGGAACAAGTAGTTTCCCGTGGTTAATTAATCCACTCACTATATCTATTGCTTCAACTGGTTCAACCTCATTTACATATTCGGGGCAGCTGCAGTCAGTGGGGTATAATGTTATAGGTGTTGTTCCTCAAGATACAAACTGGTCAGTTTCGGGTGTTACTGGAACAAATGCAGCAACATATAGTGCGATACTTAGCGAGACATCTCCAAACTATACACTTGGAACAAATAGTTTCACGTGGACGATTGGCACAAGCACTATAACTATTGCTGCATCTGGATCGACTTCGCTTACGTATTCGGGTGTGTCTCAATCCGTAGGGTATAATGTTACCGGTGTTTTTCCTGAAGATACAAGTTGGTCTGTAACTGGTGCCAGTGGAACAAATGCAGCATCATATACTGCTACACTTGCTGAAACCTCAAATAACTATACACTAGGCGTGCCGAGCACATTAGCATGGACTATTGGCACGAGCACTATATCGATCGCATCATCTGGCGCCATATCTTTTGCATGGAATGGAAGCGCACAAAGCGTTGGATATACTATATCTGGCAATGTTCCAGAAGATACGAACTGGTCTGTCACCGGTGTGAGCGGAACAAATGCAAATAACTATACTGCAACACTTAGCGAGACGTCGTCTAACTATACGCTTGGAACAAGCACTTTTGCATGGAATATTACACCGACCGCGCCTGCAAATTTTTCGGTGACATCGGTAGATAGTTATTCTATAGCAAATTTTTCTTGGGATGCAGTTGGTGGATGCACTTATCAACTTTGGGCAGCAGTAGAACCTTCCTATGTTTTTTCACTTGCCCAAGATAATATTACAGGGACAACCGCATCATACGCCGGTGCAACAGATTTTAATTACCAGTTTTATGTCAAAGCGGTTGCACCATCGGGAACAAGTGGCGATTCAAGAACTGCATTTGTTTATATGGGTCGCGCTAGTTATAATGACACTATCGGTTATGATAGTGGATGGTTAAGTGCAAATAGCACTGCAAGGAGAACATTTGTTACACCAGGTTGTTTATCTGGTTCTGCAAGTGGAGAAGTTGGATTGCGCACCTGGACCCAAGGTAGTAATATTGCTGCAGATAGTGCAAATAGTGTTATTATAACAAGTGTTTCAGTTAGAAACTGCGTATGTCAGTTTTCAACGTCATTACTATGGGGAACTGCAACAAGAAACTTAGACTGGAACTTAAATGGTTCATTGGTTAATTTTCCTTTATCTACTTCTACTTCAGCACCGAACCCTTATACTGCTACTTCAACAAGAAATGTAACGCAAACATCTGGAACAATATCATATACTCTACGAGCGAGTGGAACAGGGTGGTCAACAAATAATAACCCCGTTAGTGGAACTTTCTATTTTGTATGCGAATGGAGAAACCAAGGAACACAGGTTGTTACTATTCCTGCCAACCCACCCACGTGGTCTTATAGTTAATACTGCTACACTTTTTGAACAAAAACACGACTTGCAGCATGTAATATTTTAATATTGTCTTTATATTTTTCTAAAAATTTATTGACTGCATGATAGGGTGAGACTAATATACCATCATTTACGTTATACAAATAATCATCAATTGCCATCAGCCCTCCCATATTTAATACCTCCCATGCCAGCAACAAATCACTATAGCAGTCTAAAATCATGTGACTACCATCTACATATATAAAATCATATTTATCCGCCGACTTTATCATATTCATCAAGACTTCCGTAGAATTCCCTTTTACTCCTTTAATCCTATCTTGGAGTCCTGCTAAACGTACATTGTGTTCAAATGATTTCTCTATACCAAGGTTAACTATATTATTGTGAATTCCGTCGATGCCGGTTTCTTTGTAATCTGACCACATATCAAGGCCAATGCCTATCGAGTTTGGAATAAGTGACACGATATGTATAAGCGACATTCCTGTATATGTTCCAATTTCAAGAACTTTAATGCAGTTTTCTACTGGTATATGTATGTCAGATGTCACAGGTTTTTTATAATTCGTGTTAAAATATTCAATCGCATCAAGAAAATGTTTCTTCTCTCCTTTTGGTAAATCGTGTGTCCAGTTATACATTCCCTTATATTCAAACTTATCTTTCAAAATAAATGTATCCAGTAAAACACTTGCGCGATTCTCCCATGACAAATCTTTTGCCCAATCATAATTTGCTTCTATAAGCACATTTTTCATTTTATTGTCTGTGGAATCCATGACTTTAAATATTTTTGTCAATGCTTTTTCGTGCCACTCTTGTGTTGTAGCGTCACCCTTAATAATTATACCCCGATTTCCTACACTATTTTGCAATGCAGCAAGATGGTTTGTAATAACAAGTGTCTTTGTTGCAGCAGCTTCAAGAGCAGTCAAGCAAAATGTTTCCATAAATGTGCACGGATAAAACCATATATCCGCAGTTAACCATGCATTTGCAAGTGTTTTCTTATTTACCCATCCGTGGTAGTAAATATTCATTCCATGATTATATGCATCGTATTTTTCAAATAGGGTTTTGATATTTTGCATTTTTTCTGGTTCTACATCATTGGACCACTTATGATTCACATCGCAATAAATATGAAGTGATGCCTTGGGTTGATGTTCGTAAATTCTTGGCCACATTTTTAGCAGCTCGAGTAGTCCACGATTTGGGAAAGAAGAGTAGATGAAATTATGAGGAACTTTTTGAGACTTTTCCGAAATTTCAATAGATATATTTTCTGTTTTGGATGAATCTTCTATTTCTTTTATTTCTCTCGTTTCTCTCGTTTCTCTCGTTTCTCCAGCCATAAAGTTTCCAAAATCAATGCCATAGTAAAACGGCTCTGTAATATCTTTTAGCGAAGGAAAAATAGCCGTGAAATATTCTACATGCCACTCTGTCAAGCAAAATATCTTTTTTAGTTTTATATTCATAGGAATAACAAACCCTGATGGCGACAAATCGTGAACTACAAAATATATGTTTTCTACAAAGCTTTCAAATGTAACAGGCAAATATTCCGAAAACCGACTTACCATACAAGAGTGCACATAATTTTCCTTTATAAATCGGTAATATTTATGGAGTGGCATATACGTAACACCTTCAAACACTTCACCCACTTCTTCGCAGTTACAAAATACATAGACATCAAACTCTCCTCTCTTTTGCATATATCGCGCCATTTCAATAATATATGTCTCCGACCCTCCTACGCCAATAGTTAAAATACTACTACCTGACCATTTATTAAATCCTCCATCCGCAACAAAGCAGAATATTTTCTTTTCTGGAACTTTGATAGGTGCAGTATTTGTTTCTTTTTCATACTCTATTAGTTTCACATATATTGCATGCCATGATGCGATTTCACCATATGAATCATCGCTTGGTTTATTATGTTTCAAAAATAATTCAGCACTTTTTAGACCCGTAATATAGTCTTTCATATCATAGCAAAGCTTGCACAAAAACTTCGGCAAAAAATGATAACTAAGAGTCGGTTTTAGTGAATACTGGCAATGAATCGGAAATCCAATTTCAAGTGCCTGTTTAAATTTTTCATATGCAATTCTCATATTTTTGTAGCCGCCCTCTAAATAATAATGCACGCCGATAAAATAAAGTGCTTCGGGTCGCGATGGGTCTGCCATATAGCATCTCTTATATATAGCCTCGCATTCTTCCCATGGTCTATTCAGACGAAAATTCATAGTTCTTGCAGCCTCAAAAATAGAATCAACGTATTCCTGATGAAATCCGCTATTCGGGTATTCGATTCGTTTCATGAAAAATTGAAGTGCTTTTTCATAGTCTTCGAGTCCCGTATATGTTTGTGCGAGATAATAATATGCACGTGGATCATGAGGATTTTCTTTCACTTCGTCATATAATAGTTTCAAGTCAAGTTGTTTTCGATCTTTTGTTCTCTTTTCCATATAGTCAAATCGTCGGTCTTCAATATTTGTTACTTCATCGGGAATTACTATATTTCTGTTATTTTTATCTGTGATTACTTCATGAATCGTGTGAATATATCGCAAACACGTTTCGGCTTTAATCACGCGATTTGAGCCGTATATAGTATCATCGCCATGTATAAATAAAGTAAATGAGCTTGAATATTGGTCTCCGCGAACTTCATTCAAGAATTCTCTAAACTTGCCTTGAATCACATAGGTGTCATCGAGCATAGTTATAAACTTGCATGATTCGCCTGCCAAATCGAGACATCTATTTCGACTATCACGGAAATTGATAAATGGTTCCTGGTAAAGATTTCCCTTCTTTTTACCTACAAGAACTTTATGAATTGTTTCAATCGTCTCGTCGGTGCTTCCGGTATCAAGAATAGTCCAGCGGTCAAAAAAAGGCATATTGTCAAGCAACATTCGCTGAAATTGTGGACCACCATTTTTTACCATAATGCATAAATGATTCAAGTTGTCGTAGTCAAAGATGCACGACTCTGAAGACAAATCTTCAAAATAATAAAAAAACTCTTTCTCAAATGTCTCTACATAGCGTTGGGGGACATAAATACACAAATTTGTATTTGATAGTTGTTTTATCCAACGGGGTTCATATACAGACAATTTTGAAATATTTTTATCAAATGGTGCAATAAGAAATGGTTGATTCTCTTGAATAAAATCCAAGTCGAGACATGTGTTGTTATCGGAGTATACAAGACATGATTTCTTATCTACTGATTCATGTAGGCAATCGACAAATTCTAAAAACTGGATATTTTGCGATGGAGATGAAGCTTGTGATTCCATGTTTTTTCTAATATTTTCAGCATGTTCTTTCGCAGTTTCTACCAAAAATACGTTTTTATATTTGCAGTTGCAGTTGCGATTATTACTTACGTTAATTGGAATAAAACCTCCATGTGTCGGTTTGTATATAATTAGGTTGTCTATACCTATACTAAGATCACTCGAAAGTTCAACCATAAGCGAAACAAGTCTTTCAAACAAACCGACCTTATCAATAATATTTAAATTATTGAAATTTTTATGATCTACTTTATTAAACTCGTCATCACAAACTTTATACTCTTTACCATGAATGATAACCATTTCAGCTATATAAGTAAATATATTTATAATTATATTTACTTACATTTATATTCCTTTATGAATAATATATTTTATGAATCTGTTATTTATATTTAGTATTTATAAATAAATAATCAGCATCAGGACCATTGTCTACAAATTTCGCTTCTACTATTTCCCATCCATTATCATTTAAGTATTTAATCGTTACATCTTCCAAAGGAGCACCTCGGTTATACTGAAGGTGCTGTAATTCAATAATCAAATATTTTGCATGATTAATTATATTTATTCCTCCTTTTAAAAAGTCTAACTCAGAACCTTGCACATCAATTTTTATCAAATCTGGCATCTGAAAGTTTTTTTTCCGAACCACAGACTCTAATGTCATAGTATATTTTTCTATATAACTATCTTCTGGAAATATTGCATCTGCATTTGCATGCCCTATTTCTTTATAATATGAATTACCAGTAGGAAATTCTTTATTTTCATAGAATTTTACTAATTTATTATCTTCATCACTTAGAACTCCAATATGGTATAATATATTTTTTGATTTATATAAAATCTCTACTTCATCAATTGCATCAAATGCTATATAACTACATTCAGATTCTGGCCATACTATTTTAGCTTCACGTGTCCAATAAAGCACACATGCACCAATATCATAAATAACTTTTGGTGTAAAATTTTTGCTAATATCATTCAAAATTCTTTTATGAGCCTTTGGAAATATATCACACTCATGTAATGCAAACATTTGTTTTTCAACATATGTTAATGCAGTCGGTGGAAATTCGATTTGATTTTCATCTTCATTTTTATTATCATTGCAAAATAGTAACTCTTCCCATTTTTTATTCCTATTTTTCCAGTCACAAGATAAAGCATATTCTTTACCACGTTCTCGTATTTGTTTTTTTATAATATCCATATCAGGAGTTGAAAAAGATAATTCCATAATTTTTTCTACTTCCTCACCTTCATTTACTTTAATACCATAGTCACCAATAGTATTCACTAGTCCCGCAATAGGATAATATATACATATTACTTGAGACATAAGCATCTCCATTGCAGTAATACAAGATGTTTCACTAAAATTTGTAGGATAAAACCAATATTCACATGTAAACATTAATTCATATAAATCTTTTTTAAGTAAGTTTCCAATATATTTAACATTATCGTATTGTTCCATCATTTTCTTAACTTTCATATCATTATCATAGTTGTCACTATCTGTTCTTGGAAAATTGACATATGAACATATATATAGTTCAGCATTTTCTAATTTTTCACTGATTTGTGGCCATAATTCAAGTAGTCTTTTAAGGCCTCTTTCTGGGCGAGAGGAGTATATAAAACGATTTTTTACTTTTTCTATATTTTTATTTATCATGAACATTGAAGTATCAATTCCATTGTTTATAATATGTATTTTACTATTCAATGTTTTATATAATTCGGTATATAATTTTTTATGCCATTCGGTTAGACAAATGCATCCATTTATTTTTTTATAATAAGTTGTTAATACATCTTTATCAGTATTATGAATACCATATGTTATTAAACACGTATCATGTGCCCATATATATGTTTGATATGTATATACACATTTATAAAATTCAAAAAAGTTAATATATCTTGAAATAATTATAGTATGAAATGGTGTATTTTCTAATAATTTATTTAAGTTATGTGAATTCACAAATGTAATATTATCAAATTTTTCTTCAATTACATCGCCTGCAATATATATTTGATATTTTTTTGAAAAACTTTTTGCAAGACCGATTGCAGCAGTTTCAGAACCACCAACGGGATTGTTCAAGCTATATGTGTAGTTCCATTTATCTTTTAAATATCCTGTATAAAATAGTATATTATTACTTTCACGACACTCCTTTCGATTGAATTTATTCATTTCTATTTTTATTTCTGGTAGTATTATTCCATATTTTCTATATTTACCCATTACCGGGTGTATTTCAATAGGATAATTATGTTCTAATAAAAAGTTTACATATTCTTGAAATAAACTTATAAATGAGACATCATTTTTTACCCTTTCAATATAAAACTGAACATTTGAAAGCAGATTTCCTATATAAAATTTATCTAATTCCACATATTTTTTTGTAAATATAATTCTATACATTTGTATTCCTGTTTCCATATCGTTTGCATAATATGCTATAATAATCATATAGTAAGGTAAAAAGAAATTGGCCTTACTAACATCCAAAAAAAGTTTACTATTCATGATGTTCTCTCCATTTATTGTTAAAAAAACATTATCATAAAATGGTTTCACCATTCTGTAGTAGTTGTAAGCAATATCATTCATGTCCTGGTTGCAGTAGTAAGCAACCAGCTCATGTAAACATTCTGCTCGTTCTCTATCATATGCAAACGCTTTCACCAAGTAAAACATACCTTTTTCAATTTCTGCCTTTATCTTGTAAATGTTATATATGCGCTGACACGATACATATTTTTCCTGTGCCCAATTTTTATTCTCAAGCGTTATCTTATACCATTTTAGTGCTTCATTATAATCGCGGGCATCATAGTAACTATTTGCGCAATAAAATCCATACCGAATATATATATCATCTTTATTTTCAAATGCTTCTTTGTATGCCTTTTCCAAAATATGTGCATCTTTTAAATATTTATTTTTGTCTTTATTGCGCTGGCTTGTTCTTCCCGAAATAGTATAGTAGTTACCTTTAATTATTTCAGGTTCTCGCGAATTTTCGCAGCATGTGATGTATTCATGTAATACACCAACATATTTCCATTTTTTTCTATTATTTATAATTTGTGTTCTTATATAATGAGTTCCATTTATGTCACCAAACTGAAGACTATACGCGTCCAATTCAAAAAATGGAAGTTTAAAGTCGCCAACTATTTCATCATCGGCATCAAATATTAATAAATAGTCGGTTTTATTATATGCATGACTTAATGCCATAGTTCGATTATGTCCAAAATCTTGCCATGGGTCTTCAAATAACTCTCCAGGTATATCCTTTTCTTTGAAAAAATTGACAATAGTTTGTTTTGTATTATCGGTCGACCCTGTGTCTGATATAATCCAATAGTCTATTTTTACTTTATTCACAAGTTTTGTAAGCGTGTTTTCAATAATATGTGCCTCATCTTTTACTATCATATTCAAACATAGTGTGTGTTTTTTATCGACTGACATTTAAGTTAAAAATATTAAAATACAATTGCGTATTGTATTTTAATATTTGAAAATACTTTTATATACTTTTATATACCTTTATATACCTTTATATACACATGTATATTAAATTATATATATAGATTTATCCTCTACACGTTTCTTGAAGCACATAAAGTCATCGATGTATTTGAAAATAGACTCAAAATTCTTCCAAACCGAAGTCATCTCTTGATTGTTTTGGGTTTTTGATGTTTTTGCATCCATATGAATCTCATTCAAAATAGATGTTTGATTTTGGTGTATTTGTTTACGAAGTTGTTGACGTGTTTTAATTTGCTTTTTAATTCTATCTGTTAACTCGATCTTGGGCAACACTTTCTTTTTTAATGCTTTTTGAACTGGAGTATGTTGGTCTTGGATTTGGTTTTGATGTTTTTGCGACCTTGTAACAACACCTTCGGTAATGATGGTGCTTCTAGTAACACTATCCTTACTATTCTGACTCCTTGTTTTGACCATTATGGTTTTGCTTGGTATGCTACATATAGTATACGAATAGCGTTTAAGTTGATTTTATATATGTTATATCTTACGTGTTATTTGTTACTGCGTGGTCTCTACACCTGCTGATGCAATAGGCTCTTCCAATCTTTGAATCTCCTTCTTATGTTCTTTCACAACATAGTTGAGTGAAAAAAGAAGCGACCCAGGGTCCAACTTATTTATAAATTCAACCACGTAGTTAAATGTCACACTATTCTTATTCTCACGAAGTTCTTCAATATATTTCTTATTTAATACAAACATATGTTTCTTATATTGCGCAGGATACTCAGCAAAAGGTTTCTTCTTGAACACGAAACAATCCAGATAATTTTGATGCAAATTGCGTGTAAATAAATGCACTTGGCTTCTATGATAACTAAAGACGCTCTTATACTCAGGAAAATCTTTTAGATAGTCTGCTACACGTCCGCCATGACGTAGGGTCAAATACTGCAGTTGAATTTTCTGCTCACTTCCGCGAACATTTTTTACCATCTCATACATTGGGTTGCGTAACTTCATACGCTGACCTGTTACCATGTTGTAAAACATCACTCCCATCATATTGTATGCAGAATTCATCGACGCATATTCTTTCTTGAAATTTTTAAATGTGTAGTCTGTTCCTTCACCTCCCTCATGCAATGAAAGAGTTTTGGGTGTATTGATTTTATCACATTTCATAATATTTTGCAAAAACCCATCTCGACTATGTTGAATGACTTCTAGGTTGCCGTCGCTGGTAACTATGCGATACACCGCAACCAGATAAATCGACGCCTCTGTAATCGGCAAAACTATGCGATTTTTAGGATGTTGCAACACAAAACTATATACAACATCTTTCGGCAAGTCCTCGTAGTTAAAACCAATCTTTGCACACGTGTGAAAAAACATATTGCGAAATGTATCACTCTCTCTTATTTCAATCTCCTCTTTCGGATTCTTGGGTGAATAGAATAACGCATTTCCACCAATAGTGTTCTTTGTAGCAATCTCCCACGCTTCGCCACCTGGTCCACTCGTGTAAAACAGGTTAATCATCGTTCCCTCCACAAATTCTTCAGCATACCACTCATTCGTGTTCGTCTCCGATAATTCTGACATGATATTGTTTGCATCAAAATGCTTTTCAAGTTCATCTGTAATATAGAGCGACTTGGGCGGCGAATAGCAAACGATTTTTCCCTCCTCATTCACAACTACCGACCGCAACATGCCAATCGTTTTATAATCTTCATATGTAACACCCAGACCACGTTTATCATATTTAATAATCGAATACATTCCCGTTGCAGTCTTCCAATGTTTCATTGTTAATTTAAGATGATTAAGGATTTTCTGAATTTCTTCGTCATTGTTTGTTGTATTTTGACTTTGACTTTCTGTATCTGTATCTGTTTGTGTTTGTGTTTGTTTGCTTCCATTCTGTTCTCGAATCAACTGCAACAATCTATCAAAACCCTCAATGCTGTTAAGATTATACATTTTGTATTGGAATCCGGTGGTATGGTGTGTAAAAAGTATATATGCGTGTGTATGTATACTTTTATATAGATGTCTTTATGTATATTTGATAACTATTATATTGGTTAATAATGGTTAACAATGGTTAATAATGGTTAATAATGGTTAATAATGGTTAGGTAGATTTAATAATATAGTAGTAAAAAATAAATAAATATTGATTGATATATATATTTATATATTCATATATTCGTATATTTCCATATTCATATATACGTTCATAAAAAATTCTGTTATATATATAAGTAATCAATGTCGGAACCATCATCCCCTTCACCAAAAGAAGAACAACTACAAACACAAAGTGTTGACATTGGTGTAGGTGATATTATACAAATCATTGCTCCAACAAATTCAACTATAAATGACCAGATTTATTTGATAATATACATCGACGAACAAAAAATTAAACTAATAAATGCATCTAATGCATCACGTCTTGTGCTTACGATGAGTCCATCCGGTGGATTTACTGATGAATCTATTACAGGAATTAATCTTTTAGATTCTCCAGAACATCCCGAATATTCGCGCCAAAATGGTTTACTCCCTGGCAAATGGATTGATATCCACTTTGGTGGAGACTTGCCAACTATCATTACCGGCCAAATTACGAATTTAGAGAATGATAGAATTGAAATAAAAGCATACCCTGGCGAACAAGTATTTTATATTGATTTCGAATACAAGGGTATCCCTGAAAATATACCTATTGTAACGATAAAAATACGCAGCCCTCCCACAATTATTGAGGAAAAAGAGAAATCTCTTGTAGCAGCGGCATCGGGAGCATTAGTTGGTGGTCCTGGTGCTGAAGGAGAAGGTGCAGCGATTCGCCAACAAGAAGAAATCGGCGTTGAACCTATTTCTATAAGTCGCATGAGAAAATCTCCATCTTCACCCGGTGCTACAGGTGAAGCAGCTGCAGCTCCCCCCGTCGAAGAAATCCAAACCGCACTAAAGGAAATCCTTTTCGATGCAGATTCAATCGTTTTCGGTGAAGAGTTAGAGCCTATTATCCAGTATGTCGAACTCCCCGAAGAACAAAAACGATACAGCATTGAAAGTCAAACAAGTGACCTTCTAAATGAACTGGTATCAAAATACCCCAACGCCGACAGGACAAAATCGGTTTTAAATAATATTCACACTATTATTGAACGTTTTCAGCAGCTCCGCGACGAGTTTTCCAATTTCGACACGAATGGAAATGCGATTATTCTTGAACGTAGGTTGGAGCATTATAAACCTCTCGCAAAGTCACTGCTAGCCTTAAATCAGAAACTATTCTGGCTTCTTCCTGTAGCCAAAAATATTCGCAAATTTTACTATGTCGAGTCATCCAATACATCCGACTTTACGATAAACAACATGGAAGAAAATCTGGAAGAATCCAATGCGCTATTTGAAGACTATGCCTCAAATAAAGAATCATTCCTTTCATATATTGCAAAGATGAATTCATATATTACACCATTCACTACACCAGAAACTGCAACCACACAATTTATACAAACAAATATCGCAGCAGTATTAGACAACTTGACTGATTTTTACTCAAGTATAGTCAAAGGCGACAAAATAAAACGAAACCGATTTGTTATCCAGAACTACAATATGGGTCTTTCACATATACAAATTAAAAGGGGTATTTCCTATGGACGTAAAACAAACGAAATCGTCGAAGTTGTCCCCATTACAAAAAGTGATAAAATAGACATTACATCTTATTTAAGTTTACCCGAACCTGCAATGAATTTTTCAAATATTTCATTACCAAATACAAATATCATGCGTCGTGCTGATGCAAACAGGCATTTCATTCCATACTGGAATTTGCTTCGTAAAAATACAAGTATTACCCAAAAAACAATTGAATTGCAAGAACGCGAGTCGCATAGTCAGTATTCTTCCGATGAAATTGCAACACTTGCATCTAGTTTTGTTTCATTTGTTGCTGACCAGGATATAGACTCCGATGAAAAATATAGGAAATTCATTGAAATGTTTGTTCCAAATACGGAGTTGTTAATTGACGTTATGAGTAAATATGTTACAGGAAGTATAACGCTAGGCAACTACGTCGCAGTGCTTCAGCCCTTCATGGTATATATGCGTGACTTGACTACGCGGCAGTATTCAGTATTCGCATCTATGATTGAGCAAAAAGTGCTAGAGTATAAAAAAACACTGGTTCAAACTGCACGCGAGTATGCCGGAATTTCCGCCGCAAAATATGCTGCAAAATATGCCGCTTCGTCCAGTTTATTCAATTTGCTAAAAGATTCACGACAGGTTGATTTCGAGACAGATATTCTTAGTGTTTATGGTTTGGCACCGGAGAACTATAAAAATGTCGATAACCGCCAGCAAAATACACCAAGTCGTTCAGCTGGAGCAGTTGCAGGAGGTGGTGTGGGTGTGAGTGCGGGTGCAGCAGCATCATTAGGACCCCCGCCATCTAAAACAGAATTTGACTATGATATTTCATCTTTTGCAAAGACGCCTATTGAGCGCGCAATTGCCATGTCTGCAAAAAAGGTCGAAGTAAAAAATGGTGGTACGATTGATCCGGAAGATTTTGATGATGTTGTTGCGGTTTATAATGAATTGAAGAAAAGTTATCCCGATGATTTTTTGGAAGTAATACGAATGCGTGATGATAAATCTCTTGTCCAAACCGAGATTATTTATCCAGTTATGGTTGCTATGGTAAAAGTGAGCGCAGAACATAAACGCATAAAACAACAACTTGAGCGACGTGAAATATCGGCGGCAAAATCTATTTCTTCTATTTTTCCAGATGTTTCATTTACAAATAGTGAAATTATGTATCGTCTCATTTGTCTTGACAATGCGCGACTTTATATGAATACGATGGCAGTAATAAACGAGGATCTTGTAACTCCATTTGACTTTGACCAGCTGTATAAACAAGAAAAGAAAAAATATGAAGATAGAATGGATGATAATCATGCAAAGAATGAGTGCAAGAATTTTGTTCTTACCAAAAAATACAATGATCGACTTGAAATGAGAGATGATGAAGATGTAGAAGTACACTATGACAAAATATATGATTTTACGGACTATGGATTCCTCAAGAAACTAGAAGACGAACGTAAAAACTATTCGCCGCCCGACTTTGAGACCTTTTTAACAAGTCGTTATATGAAAAAGACGAAACTGCCAATGAATGATGCCAAGTCCGAAATACGTGACATGTTGCGCGGCAAGCGTCTTGTTCAGGATGGGCAATATGCAGTTCTGGTTATAGATGATGAAGAGGGTGTCGGTGTCGGTGGCGGTGGTGGTGGTGGTGATGCTGCTGGAGGTGAAGAAGGCGCTGAGGAAGGTGCAGTAAGTGGCACACGCTATGAATATTTTATTCGCAACAATGGCAAGTGGGTAAAAGATGATACGATTCCGTCATCTACCAGTATGTATGACACATCTTATTTTTGCAATGTTAAAAGCAATTGTTTCGCAGTAAATAAAAAATGCATGAACAAAGATTTGGCCGAAGATGCACTCAAAGACGACATTATTACAAAAATGTATGACGAATTTGACTCACGATTTCATCAAAGTCGCAATCAGATTATTGCAGCAGTAAATAGAAAGTATAGTTATTCGCTCGATAATATTATAAAAATGACGAGTATACGACGCTACAATGCATATAAATACAACGATAATCAGTATTTATCCGGTATAGACGTCGACCCTTCCAATAAAGAACGTCTTTCCCCATATTCGCGCATTTTTGACCTCATTCTTGGCCAGACCGACTATGTAAAACGTCAGAAAAATATTATGCGTTTTATTCAGAAATTTACGCGCAAGGCTATCGAAGCCAGTGCTTCCATGTCCCTAAGTGTTGAAAATGAAAGTCCTTTTTGGTTATATTGTAAAGAGACAAACACGAAATTAGTGCCGTCGTTTTTTGAGGCGATTGCATCCGTGTTTTTGAATCAGGGAGATATTCAGTTAACGATTGATGCCATATGTAAAGAGCGTGGCTCAATTAGTGAAGATGGTGATGCCTGGACGGATAAATATAGTGGATATGTAATTAAACAGATTGATATGGATACTGATGAGGGGTATGATGCTGCGGGGTATAAACTACAAACGCGCGCAGTCATTGAAAAAAGTATTGGTGAGACATTGATTCAAAGTATAAAAGACAAGAAAATTCCAACATTTAAAAACCCGGATGCCCAAATAATGAGCGGAATATTGACAACAATGACAAAATATATGGGAATTGACTTGGAGTCCCAGCGTATATTTATTATTGAAAATGCAATGAAGTTTTTATCTTCACAATCTTTCCCCACCGAAAGTGCATATAATTCAAAAAGTCAAGCATCTACTGCGTCTACTGCTCGAAAGATGAGTTACAAGACATTTAAAAACATGACTATATTGGTGCTTACATTAGCGTTTATGATAGTATCGATTCAGGTGTCGATTCCACCTATTAAAACGCAAAAAACATTTCCGGGATGTATTCGTTCATTTGTAGGATACCCAATTGACGGCGATGGCGACAATTCATCGCTAAAATATATTGCGTGTATTGCATTTAAAATAAAGAGCGGAGTTGAACCATGGGATACACTTTCTGTATTGAAAACCGAGGAAAAACTGGTTAGTCAAATACAGAGTTTGATTGCTTCATGTGTTCTTAAAAATTCCACATACCAAACACGTATTGCCGAAAAGCGCGAGTATAATAAGATTAGTTTCTCCGAAGAACTTCCGGCAGTCCACGATATTCGCAATTGGGTTACTTTTTTGCCACCATTGTCTCGTATTAAAATACGCACACCCGAGCCCTTGTCGCCTGCGTTTAAGAAATCGCTCCAAGAAGAATTTTCACGTGGTCAGGGAACACAAGTTGAAAAAATATCGGCAATTAAGTCGAAGATTATTTATTATTCGCTTGCCATACAGATGATGATTCAGAGTGTTGTTGACCGCGAGAAACTAATTCTGACAACTGCATCTAACGAACCATTCGTTGAAAATGCGTGTTGTAACCCAGGGGGGTCCATAAATACTATTATGTATTTCACAGAAAGCGAACCCCTTATCTATGATTATGAGGCAAAAGTTCGCCAACTTCGCGATGTAATGCACGATATAATCGATATGCAAAAATCGGCAGTATTACTTGACCCTACAAATACGCGGACAAAATACCCTGTAATCCCAACAACATTCCTGGAAGATACGATATATTTGGCGTTTATTACCTATTGCAAATTCAATAGCGATATTCCTGTCCCCGAAAGTATTCAACATTTGTGTCACGATAAACCTCCTGTGGCATTATATGACAAGAGCAATAGTGACGAACCTATCAAAAAAATAGTTGAAAAACTTAAAAGTAGTGGCGAATATGTTTATACTGAAGAATCGCTGCAAGCGCTTTTGGATATCGTAAATCGCGAGCACATTATTCCATTTGATTTCAGTAAAAAGGAAATATCATATGCGCAACAGATGCGTGACTTGATACAAGCGTGCCAGTCGCAAGCAGCCGGGACATGCGATGTGCCTGAAGTGTTTATGCAGAAGATTCTCACCATTATGGATACATATGACTACAATATCAAGATAACGGAAGACACAAATGAGTTGCGCGATCTGGTGAATTATTTATCCGATACAAACTCCGCAATGGTCGGTTCTATTATAGAGTTTCTAAATGAACAAAAGCGAATGGATGGTCGAACCCAGGCGCGGTTTGTCGACTTTTTAACAAATCCTGCAAGTTTTAGAAAAATGGGTGTAGGTGAAGGTATTTTATGTCCTCGACGCGATACTGCCACATATAAGGGTATGCAGTTTGTTCTGAACCAAATGCGCAACTTGGTTGACGTTTATCCAAATTTGATATTAAATAATATTGACTATAATAAAGTTTCTATTCCGAAACACTGGGGTCTTTCGCCCATGCATACTCGCGATATTCAAAATATAATAAAGGTCTATTACTCGCGTCTTGATAAATTCCTAAAAGACAAAGATAGTATTTTGACGGATGTTATGAAAAATATAAAAAAAGGTGCACAAGATTGGTTGCGATTTGCCACGCATACGCCATTATATGCGAGAGTAATTGATGTTGTGGATGTAGGTATTGAGGGCGAGGATATAGAGTTTGATTTTGCCGAGAGTGATATTGGGAGAGGTGGGCCAGGGCGTGCTCGCGGAAGTGCAAGAGGGCAAGGCGGTCTTATTATGCAAGGAATTATGGAGTCGAGCAGGGTTGAGTCATCGCGTCGCAGACAGCAGCAACAAAGCGAGGGAGCGTCTGCGTCGGCAGCACCAGGACCCATGGAAACATCTGGTGATATAGTCGTAAGAGGTCAGTATTCTATTTTCAACGATGAACTAGTGCGATATATGTTTGCACACTATTTGCTAAACGTTATAATGAAATATATAAAACTTGCAAAATCCCCACAAATCGTTGTCGAGGAAGCACCAATTCCTGAAGCTATGGAGCAAGAATTAATGTCAGTCTTGCAGGCACAAGATGAGCAAAATGGTATCGGGCTTGTATC
>Ga0164293_10000270_pt1 | contig 39610 bp, 9 predicted proteins | sample GEODES118metaG_FD_111487 | JGI IMG/M metagenome (GOLD analysis project Ga0164293, IMG submission 111487) | Eutrophic lake water microbial communities from Lake Mendota, Wisconsin, USA - GEODES118 metaG | ecosystem: Environmental > Aquatic > Freshwater > Lake | place: USA: Lake Mendota, Wisconsin...
AACACGTGGATACAATGCGTACCCATCGAACGCATCGACGTTTCTACCTTCGGCGGCGAGCCCGCGAACTCTTCGCAGCGACATAACGCGGTCGCATCCTGATCACTCGAACCGGCGTCACCGACGCATTCATGCCGACGGCGGTATTGGCGTTTCTGTTGAGCATCGTTCGAGCCACACAACCCCGATTCATTCCGTGAAATTGGGTTAAATAGCCTGATTGCATCGAGTGTCAGCAGCCTCTTGGGGGTTTTGTTACAAAGTCAAAAGCTCTCTAGTTTTCATTAATATGCTCTGTCCCCGCCGTTCTCCGCTGTTCCCGCTGTTCGCTCTAGTTTTCATTAATATGCTCTGTCCCCGCTGTCCGTCCCCGGCAGTCGTCGATGGCCTTTCAAAGAGGCTTTAGAAAGAAGCCATCAGCAGCATCCGACCAATGATTCACCGTTGTTTCGATGTGGCGACATTTTTAGACAGGGCGGCTACTTGCACTCCCCGGTTCGCCATGGAACGTCGTCGCCGATAGACCGCTAACCCAATACCGCTGAACGCAACGAACATCAATGATGGTTCTGGAACGGCCGCTATCGAGTAGTTCAAACCCGTTGAAGACGAATTACTTATTTCAATGATATTGAAAGATGTGTCGCTTGCAGCGACTGAAGTTAAGCCGAGGATGTAAGATCCAGCGGTCGCACCCACCGTGCTGAGAGTCAGTGTCGCCAGAAGCGTGTCGGTCGTGCCTAACGTAAGGCTGACACCGTTACTGTTACCACTGTAAAACTGAAAAGAGGTTGGAAACAGCAATTGAAAAGGATCAACAAATGCCGGAGAGAAATCACTAGTACCTGAGGTAAACTGACCACCAGCGGTCAATGTCGCACTGCCGAGCGGGTCTGCGGCATCCACTGCGAAATCAATTCCACCAAAGTTGGTGATTTCAGTCGCTGAGGATCGGATGAATAAATTAAAGATCGCATCGTCACCAAGGTTGATTGGCCCTGCATTCGTTTGAGTCACCGTCAATATAATGCCGGCTTTCGCACTGCTTGCAAACGCAAAAAACGACAAAAAAACCAGTATCAGAACTCGCATCAAATTTGCCTCTACAGAAATTGGTTTTAAAAAGCTTTCACTCACATGCCGAGCAGCGTGCCCAGCGTCTGCCGAAGTTGTCACTATCTCTATCAAGAATCTCCTAAAATAAAATAGCCACTCCAAACTCTGCGAAATACAAATCCGAGCTTTGCTCAAGTACAAGCTTGCGATTACGCTCGACGCCTTTGGACGTACTTTGTGCGGTTTCGACCACAGAAGACTTCAGAACAGAATCTGGGCTATTCGCTGTAACGTCCCGCGATGGATACACTACTGACATTCGATTGCGTTGACCAAACACACCAGTATCTGCCACAAAACTGTCGCCCTGGATCTTGATCTCTGCCATTGTCAGCATCGCAATTGCGAAAGACTGGAATGTTGTCACGGCAATACCAGCAGCACCTTCACTAACGCCCCCAGTAGATGGGATTGTAATGTTTCGGAGCTTAAATCCACTTACGACAGTATTGCGAATAGCAATGCCATCTGCATTGGAAACAAACCGGTCTTTGTTGACGTCACGCAGTTCACTAACAGGCATAACCCCGCCGCCCAAGGGGGCGACCATAGTTAAATCTGAGTTACTCACAAAATATGCGTTTGAAATCAATTGACCATTCATCTCACCCTGCAAATGCCCCAGATAATAGACTTGCTTGGAGGCGAGCCCAGTATTCGTGTTGGCGATAACACTGAGTTGCAACCATCGATTTCGTATAACATTGTCTGGCCATTCTAGTCGAACTCTCGCAGGAGCTGTTGAAGTCCCTGCCGAAACAATAATATTCGATGGCAGTGGTGCCGCTACCCAGCTGCCTGGGGGGGGTGATGCTTCATCGAAAAGTCCCTGAGGACTCATTCTAAACTCAAAATCAAGCGGTGAAAGCGTTGTGGCAACCAGTCCAGCTACATCCAGAACAAGACCATTAATTCCGCGGGTCGTGTTGATAAGGTTGGCGAAGGAAAGTGTCTGCGGCTGCGATCCCTCCTGAGCTATTTCTTTGTTAGGGTCAGGTGCCGCAGCAACATTCGCACCGCCCGAAGCAAACTGGGAACCGTTGTAAAAAACCTGTCGATTTGTAATATTAACGAACGCCGAATACTTAAATGACACTGTTGAGCTGTTAGTTCCGTCGCTTGCAGTGATAACCACATCCGCGTCGCCTTCTTTTGTGTCTGGAGTAATCGACCAACTCCATGTCCCATTCGCCATCCTTGAAACGCTACCGATCGAGGCGGTAAGTTCAACATTGTCGGCAGCAACGTCGTACCATGTTCCCTGATTCGATATTTCTGTGAGCACATTTCCGGCAACTATTGGGTTGGAGACTGAAATTACGGGAGCGACATTGGCCGCAGCGAATGTGAAACTCGCCGACGACTCTCCTCCAACTCCATCATTTGCCGTGATGACAACTTCCGTCGCAGCAACCTCGTTGGCGGGTATAAAAATCCACGTCCAAGTCCCGTCGATATTCTTTGTGACACTTCCTATCGAAGCCGAAAGCGAAACCGTATTAGCCGGAATATCTACGTCCGACCAGGAGCCGGAATTCGTGATGGGCACTCCTTTATCGCCGTACACTTCCAACGCATCGACCGTAACCACAGGGGGAATATTTAACACCGGCGGAGGCAACAAAAACTCGATCACTCTTTGCATGACCGTGTTTTGATTGTTGGGTGATGCTACGGTCGTGCTGATCGCCTCAAACGGAGCGGTCATGAAAACGATGCCGAAGCCACCCCGGCTATAGTCGCCGCGATAATTAATAGATGTGTAAGGATTTGCATTCGCGGCTGGCAATTGTAGCATTCCCGACGCGTCTAAAGTTGGCGAGAGACCATCGACATATAGAGGTCCAAAACCGGGTGGCGAGGCAACGCTCAATGACAAGCCGTCCGAAATTAGATTTCCTGGTATGCCATTTTCGGTGTGAGAGGTCGTGAGAACGTCGTTGGTAAAGCTGGCCACCTTTAAATAGCTTTGCTGAAAAGTAGTTGCAACTCCATTATAGAGAATATCTTGCCCCGAAAGAAATAAGCGTCCTCCGGCGTCGAGGTAAGCTGCGATAGCAACTTGCTCAGGCGATGACAATCCGGCACCGTTTCCGGAGTATACATATCCAGTATACCATATGACAGCGTCATACTGATTCAGGACTGACACGTCAGGGATAGACGATACCGACACATCCCAGGTTTCAAAATGGTTTTTATTTGCATTAAGCGCATTCTGGTAGAAAACCTCTAAGTTCGAATTCTGATCATCATCCACGAGGAAAATTGGTGCTCGATCATCATTGCGAATTATGCCCTGGTCTCCCAATACGATTGAACCCGCCGTGGGATTGCTGAGCGTGAGAACGAATCCTTCGTCGGACTCAAAGTCAATATCGCCCGTTACATCAAAAACCACGGGAGCAGTTAACTGCCCGGCTGGAATTGTCGCGGTGCCTGAAGGAAAGCTTCCTCCAAAATCGGAAGCATCCGCCGAATTGGAGCCAATGCCAGAGACGATCCAGTCGACAGTCACCGCGGATGTTTGAACCTCACTTATTGCGATATTGAACTCGAAAGGAGTTGTCCCAATATTGCCTTCCGGCTTGTCAGCACTAGCCGCTACCGAACGTATTTGCAGGCCCGGTGCCACTACAGTACCCGATACCAAATATTGCCCCAAACTACCGAAGTTGGTGTACCCGGTCGGCGCAGTGCTAGATGCTGGATTGCCAAAGCCAACACCGTCAATACTGATGTAATAAGTGCCTGCCGATAGCGAGACGTTGGCGAATGTCGCGCGGAGACCTGTCGGGTTCGAGGTCGCGATTAAGGTTCCCGAATCGTTGTAGAGTTTCGCTTCTACGTCGAGGTTGGAACCTTGGTTATTTTGCCAGCTTGAAGAATTGAAGTAGGTCCCTTCGACAGAGCGTGAATAGCTCGTGCCGCCGTTGCTCCGCCAAATTTCACTTACATACGGATCAATCGTTATGTTTACGACTCCACTACCCGTTTCAAATTTGGCAAAATCAACATCCGTGGGAGTGCCTACGACTCCAAAAAGTGAAACTCCGACCAGCCCCGTCGCGGCGTCGGGCGTGTCGTAGTTAACCGTTGTTCCAGTCGCACGCGTGCCACCATGGTCGTCAAAACGCAATCCAAATCCGTTATATGTTGATATGATCGCAATGTCGCTCGCTCCGCGACCGTTGTTCGCACCAGAACCGCTATTGCTTGAACCAAAATACTCGCCCTGGTCCCATGTAGTTACGTTGCTGTAATACCCGCTTCCCATGATCGGCCCCCAGCTGGTCTCACCAGTTCCGTGACCATTGTAATATTCCGCACTTGGCTGGACCGGATTGCTAGCCGTTGTACCGTCGTGCCACAATCCTAATGCGTGTCCAGCTTCGTGACTGACCGCCGCCGAAACGCCAATTTCACTTGTGTTAAAAACCCAGATAGGTGTGTCTGTTGCTCCAGTTGATTCCAAATTCCAATTGAAGCTGTCTATATAGGCAACGCCTCCCGCGCTGTTCGGATAGAAGTTGTTGATCGTTACAACCGCACGAATGCCCCATTGGGTATCACTTCCACCTGATTTCACGAGAGCGGCTTGCCCCGGATCTTGCGTCGTCACATTCACATCGAATGGTGCGAAGTCCTCTGCAACTCGTTGCCAAATTCGTTGAATTCGAAGCAACTCATTGCTGGTGAATGGAGCTCCATTACCGTCTGGATCGTACGCCGGCGAAACTATTGTGGGGACCCCATTCGCATAATTCCAAGACGTGCCAACTGTCGTATTACCGTCGAAGTCGATAAAGATCGTTTTGGTAGCGCTGGGCCGACTGTGGAGGAGGAAGGTGTCTTCTAATGGGGCAAACGCCGGTGAATCGACGCCAGATATACGCGCCGAAGAAATGCTTTCGTAAAACAGCTTGTCCTGCATCACAATTTCAGCAGGCTCTAACGGAATTGTAACGATACGGCCTTTGGATATCACGTTCGTTTCAGGATCCAGAAAATCTGCTGCGAGTGCAATGCGGGCCTCAAGCCGTTCAAATGAACATCGTCTTAACGAGCGGCGGAAGAATCGTGAATAGGTCATAACGATATCAATTCGATTAAAGCGGCAAATACCTAGACCTTAGAATAACGAATGCTAAGTGTTTCAGAAAGTAAATCTGAGTTCGCAAAGAACTCATCAACTGATTCGGCTTTCTGCGATATTGAATCTTGAACGACAGGAATTAGGGCAGTCTCTGGTTCAGGTGATTGCGAGGCCGTAAGTACCCCAAGCATGGAAAACAATTTGCTTGGTGTTTCCGAGATCGGGGAAGCCTCTGACTCGCGTGAAGACAGCTCAGTCGGCTTCGTCGAGATTGCTGGCAGTCCCATTTGCGCAGCGATGCCAAGGTCCGTTTGGCCACCGGTCAAGTCTGACTGACTTGTCGAAGCTAAGACTACCGTCACCGAAGCGGCTTTACTAGGAGTTTCAAGACTATCAAACGAGGAAGGTACCAACGACATTAACGAATCGGTTTTATCTAAAGGAGCGATGGGTGCCCCGTTAGGCTCGGGAGCACCTCCGCTCGGTGTAATCAAACCTTCCGCCGTTGATCCCGAAGCTGGAATTGTGATATTTCGCAATTTGAGGCCAGCAACGACCGCAGAGCGAATCGCGATTCCATCTGCGTTGGAAACGAACCTATCTTTGGTAACATCGCGAATCTCACCCACAGGCATTAAACCACCGCCAAGTGGAGTCACGGCTGTCAAATCTGCATTGCTAACAAAGTAGGCTCCCGCAATCAGTTGGCCGTTTAGCTCACCAGTCAAATGACCAAGGTAATAAACTTCGGTCTTGGCCAATCCGGTATTTGAATTGGTAAGCACCTGTATTTGCAGCCAACGATTCTCGATGGCATTGTCTGCCCATTCCAGACGAACACGTGAAGGAGTCGTAGCGTTGCCTGGCGTGACCAAAATTCCTGTTGGGGCTGGAGCAGCTTGCCAACTACTCGGTGGATTCGCAGCCTCGTTGAACAATCCTTGCGGGCTAATTCGGAAAACGAAGTCAGCCGAGGTGAGCGATGACGCAACAAGTCCAGCAACATCCAGCACGATGCCGTTGATCCCGCGAGTCGCATTGATTAGGTTTGCGTAAGACAGTGTTTGCGGCTGCAAACCCGAATGAGCTATCACTTTAAAGGGGTCAAGAGCAGCGGTAACGTTGGCGCCACCTGCTGAATAGGGCGAACCTTTGTAGTAAACTTTTGGACCAGCAATTGCAACTTCCGCGGTGAAAGTGAAGCTAATACTGGATGACCCATCCACGGCTGTAGCAGTTATTGTGACTGACTGATCCGTTTCTTTTGACGTCGCTACATAGTTCCAAGTCCAAGTTCCGTCTCCGTTCTTGACGACGTTGCCAATTGAGGCGGATAGCGTGACGTCGGCTCCGGCTGAATGTTGCCATGTACCAGTCTGTGTCAATGGCGAAAGCACGTTTCCGTTGATCGAAGCACTATTGCATGTCAAAATCGGTCCAGGCTCATCAACGTCGATAATGGGTAAGGCAATTGCTTTTTCGAACGAGTTACCAATGGAGTCGGTGGTTCGAACACGCACCGTGTACTCGGCGATTTGTTCGTAGTCGAGCAGCTCGCCCTGATTCAAATAGATTTGATTATCGACGATGTGGAATCGCGGGTTATCGGTGTCGCCGGAACCAGTGACAAGCGAGTACGCATAAGAGTCACTGTCATCGTCGTCAACCGTGCCTAACGATCCAAAGAGCAGGTCAGCAACCTGGGTATCCGTGCTTTCAAAGATCGGCAACGCTTTAAAGCGGATGTCTGTAGGGGTGTGAAGCACAACGGCGATACTGCTTGTTGACGTACTTGAATTGCCTGCAGGATCCGTGGCAATGACTCGCACTAAGTGGCGACCGGAAACAAGTCCAGGTGCTAACGTCGTGTTCGGATCGGGAAGCGTCCAGGTTCCAACGCCATTGTTGGTGGTGACGTAGGCTTGATCGCCGATCACTAAACTGACGGTGGCGGTGGGATCATCGATTGTTCCGGACAGATCTGGTGTTGAGTCAGCTGTAACGATAGCAATCATTGATGCGTATGCGGCATCGACATCGGCCGCATGGCTAAAAGTCTGTTGAGTTTCACCACCGTCGAGATCTCGAATTATCACTTTGACGTTGTACTGCCCACTCTGACGGTATTGGTAGTCCAACGTGAAGTGACCCGAGTTAAGTTTGAGGGGCAGTGAAGCGCCGTCGCCAAGGTCGACGATTCCAATCAACCCATCGCCGAGTCCGGCGTCGGTGACGCTTCCGCTTAGCGTGAGCGGTGCGCCGGTGGCCGTGTCAGATCCTCCCGTCAAGTTTGTGAGAGTGGGGTCCGCGTTGCCAATTCGCACTTCACGGGTTCGCCTGGCTGTTGCAAAACCGTCATCGATCGCAAGGTTGATCCAGTAAGTCCCTTCATCAGCTGGAATGAATGATGCGGCAGCAGTCGTTCTGTCAGCGACAACAACCGGCGTTCCGCCCGGTCCTACGACTGACCAAAGGTAACCGAGTGTGTCAGTGCCCGGTTCGATCAGATTGGAAACGGATAGATTTTGAGTCTGTCCTTCCTCAGCCACGCCCGTCACCGAAATACCGAATTGAGGAGCAACGTTGACAATCGAGATCGTCCATTCTTCGCTGGACTGCCCACCATCGCCATCGTCCACTGTCAATCGAAGCGTGTAGTTGCCTTCGTTGGCAGGAACGTTTGCTGGAGTGAAGACCGCTGACGCTGCTGTATCGACAACGTTCAGATTGCTGTCCAGCAACTCCCAAGCGAAGGATAAAACGTCTTCGGCTGCGTCTGTCGCGATCGATGCGCCATCAAACGACAGAGTCTCACCTTCATTCCAGTTGGTTTGTACACCGGAAACAGACATTGAGGGAGCAATGTTTTGGACGACATATCCCTGTGTCACGATCTCGGAAGTCGCGATACCGTCGCTGACACGAACAGCGACGATATACGTGCCCTCGTCTGGGAATTGATACGTCGGATTTGAATCGGTGGAGTCAACATTGAATGTCGAGCCGTCGTAACTGAAGTCCCATTCGTAGGTGAGCGAATCTGCTGGGACATCGGTCACCGGGACGGAAAAATCGATCCCGGTCGCTTCATCAACTTGGGTGACATCGCCCCGAATTTGGATATCGTCGAGGTTCCAGCCTGAATACTCAAAAGCTCCACCGAAGACCTCGTGTCCCCATCGCACAAGGACTTCTCTGCGGCCATCGACGAATCCGCTGATATCAAAGCTGATCTCCTGCCAAGCGCTGTCAGTTACTGCCCCTGAATTGTTTCCCCAAACAGGATCCCATGTTGCTCCGTTATCGCCAGAGACTTCGATGGAAGCCCTCGCCCATGGCTGGCTTTCGATATTCAGCCAACGCATGAAACGGAGTTCGGCATTTTGAACTCCAACTAGGTTGATCGGAGTCGTGGTTAGATAGCTTGCGCCGTCGGGCGTTGTGGAGTAATCGCCAGCGAGATTTACGCCAAGTACGAAATTGCCGGTGTTGCCGCCACTTGGATCTGGGTTGCCATTCTTAACTCCGCCTTGTCCAACAGGTGTTCCGTATTCCCACTGCCCACTCAATGTCCACGAAGGGTCGGTATCCAAAGTTTCATCAACAATCGTTTGGCTGGTCAACACTACCGATGTCGATGCTGTAATTCCGCCAGCGAACACCGGTGCTTGATTGCCCACGCTGATGTTGATGGTGTACTGTGTGACCTCGCCATCGGCCAAGTCGTTGATCGTGACAACGGCAGTCGCGTTTTGTTCATTCTCAAAAACACGAGCCAATTGAACTCGTTTGATGGATGGGTCCACGGCATCAGTAACGATTCCCTCTTCCGTTACGCCATCGGAATAAGCGACCGTCACCGTCCATTGGTCATCCCCGTCGCGGAATGTGAGCAAGTCGCCCAGCGATTGGCCTTCGACTAGGTTGAAACTTGTTTCGGTTGGCTGAGCAGCAGCATCATTTACGGTCACCATCACCGAGTCTTCGGAGACAACGTTTTCATCCAGGTCGGTGACTCGTACCCGGAACTCCTGCGGCTGGCCGCCCGTTGAATTGGGCCAGGAATAAGTCAGATCACGCAACGTTGAGCTTGTCTCACAAGCGGATTCGTAAACTCCGTCGGCATTGGCATCGATCTCTATTTGCCAGACATCGGTTGACAAGTTGTCGAGCAGATTCGGCCAAACGTGGAGCTCACCTTCGTTAATCTCGAAGTCAGCACCGAGTTCAATATTTGGTCCTATCGATTTCACGGTCACCGTGGTCGTGTCCACATAAGCGAACGTGGAGTTGTCAGAGCGACGACCGCGAATCTCAAGATCCGCACGGTAAACGCCTTGGTTGGAAGCAAAGAATCTGAGCGTTGGAATGAGTGAACCGACAGAATCGCTAACCAACTCCCAATCAGAGTATTCAAGTGGCGTGACAATCGCACCAGTCGCATCACGTAAAGTCCAGCGATACTCCAGAGCGGTAGAATCCGTCGGAAGCACGATCAGCCCTGACAATTCAAATTCGTTTCCTTCGTCAATGGCCAGCGGATCATTGACCTTGACCCATGAAGTGATCGACGAACTGCCAACCGAAATGACTTCTCCGATTCCTGCGTAAGCTGGAGGAATGGGGTCTGGGTCTCCTGAAGCGGCATTGACCCACGCCATGCTCAATGAATCAGTCGATACACCGCTCGAGATTGTCAACTGATAATCGCCGCCGGTGTCGGTTACACCCGATCCACCAAGGTTCGCGTTGTAGCTGAAGTTCGGAAAACCCGAGACGCCAGCGTAATAAGTTCCAGCACTGGCAAAGGTGTAGGTGATCCGGGAATACAACGATCCAAAGTCGTCGTTGTAGGTGAGCTGAGCACCCGCAGCATCGAACAAGCGCAAGATGGTATCCATGCTTTGACCGCCCGAGACCGGACGTGTCTTCAATGTAATCGTCTCGCCAGCCGCAACGTCGAATTCAAACAAGTCGACGTCAAGATCTACGTGAGCACCATCGCCAATTTGCGACGTGATGACGTGCTCTTGTGGCGACGAATCGAATCCTGTCACGAATGCAGTTGCTATCGTATCGTTAGCATCGGTGGACGTCAGGTCAATTCCGACCGTTGCTAGATTGCTGAACGAAGGCAAATTGAATGCAGTTGCCAAACCAGACTGGGTGGCGACAAAGACCTCACCCGATTCAACAAATCCATCACCATCTAGGTCGACGTGAAGTACTGCACCTTCGATTTCCTCGCCCGGATCGACGATCGAATCGCCGTTAGCATCTTCAAATTGCGTACCCTGGACGACTGCGCCGCCAACTGTGACAGCGAAAGTCTCCGTGTACGAGCGACCTGAATCGCTCTGACCATCGACGCTACGGTCGTTCGCCGTCAGGTTGACCTCGAACAGGCCCGTGTAACCAGGCTTCGGCGTGATGATCAGTTCGTTGTTTTCGACCGCGATGTGAACTCCGTCTTCGGAAGCATCCGTCGTGAAGCTCAGGCTCTCGCTATCGCCTTCAGTTGGCGTGAATGGAACCACCAACGCGTTCGTCAGATAGACGATGTCTTCGTCAGCAATTGTGAAGGTGGTCTCTTCGTAGGAGCCATCAACTATATTCGCACCGACTGTCAGTGTCGTCTCTGCCTCTGGAATTAGTGTGGCGTAGACCGCCCCGGCGAAAAGCGTCTCCAGGTCCGGATCAATCCCGCTGCCGCCAAATCGAGCGTCATACTGCCATCCACCAAGGCGCAGTGGAGTCACTGGGTTGGAACCAACGCCAAGACTTGGGTTTTCCCAGCCAACGTTAGACAAGTTGGCGATCAGGACCATGTCGTATCCAGGATAGTCGTAACCCCAGCCGCCATCCATCCTAATTGCTGCGAAGGCAACATTCTCGGTAGCGGAACCGAAGTAACTTTGATCCGTGAGTACGTCGAACGAGTTTTTTTCAAGTAGTCCGAACGCCTCTGCCCCACCGTTCAATCCAACCAAATTTGGCGAGCGTGTCCCCAGAAATGGATTTAATGAGTAGGAACTACTGCTGGAAATTGAATTTCCAGAAGAGGTTTGCTTGGTAGTATTAGAAGCAGATAATTCCGAGCTAAGAATGCGAGAATAGCCGAGTACATAACGACCGTTTGATCCGTTCACTGCTTCTGTCGCGGTTCGACCCCGCGCACCTGCGTTACCACCTTTGGTTGAGATGCTACTGCCGCTTAGATCCACGACTGACCCAACGATTTTAATAGTACCTCCTGCACCACCACCACCACCTCCGCCATCACCGCCTGTACCACCGCTACCTCCACTGCCACCGCGTGCGCCTTTTCCTCTCCCGCCTCCGGTGCCAGCATACGCTGGACTACCGGTGTCAGGATTCGTGGCGCCTACAGTTGTGTGAAAATCATCATAGCCTGAACCACCGTTTGTTCCTGGGTCAGTTCCTTGGCCGCCATCTTCTCCCGTCGCTCCATTAGAAGTAAGGGACGCTGAGATATCTAAGAATCCAGACGAGATGATTTCAAATGCGCCGCCGCCGCCGCCGCCATCGCCACCATCACCACCATTACCACCATTACCACCGTATCCACCTGTGCCGCCACCCTGTACTGAATTGGAGAAGAGTCCATCCATGCCCGTTCTGTAAAAGCGGGTGTTCGAGGCATATCTTTGGCCTTGGCCGCCTTGACCGCCGCCCCCTCCTGCACCACCGCCACCGCCCTGACCGCCTTCACCTCCTCCACGCCCACCGCCTCCGCCACCACCAGCACCCCCTGCAGAAAGGGCGTCAAAGCCAAATGATGCTACGTTGTGGGTGCCACTACTCCCCTTCTGACCCGCTTGACCATCAGTCCCGTCATATCCGCCGCGGGTCGGCGAAACGCCATTTCCGCCGTTGCCGCCTGGATTACCCACGATCGGGCCAGGATTCGAAGAGGACACTTGCCACTGACAAGCGTAATATGCCCCTGAACCTCCTATACCTCCTGTTCCTGCAGGCCCACCGTTGCCGCCACCGCCCCCGGCTGTTCCCTGGCTCCCAGCACCGCCACCACTATTGGGGTTTCCAAACCCACTTCCACCGCCTGATCCGCCCGCCGGCCCGGCAGAGCCCGTGGTAGGACTTGAGATTCCGGGATTTCCTGTGGTACCACCAGTACCGGGATTGCCGTTTGCAGCCTTCGGATCAACGAGGCAAAAACCGGTTATCGGCGCGCTTTGAGATCCTGTACCACCGGTTCCAGTGAATCCACCGTTTGACGAGAGGTTCTGTCCGGCACCACCGTCACCGTACCAACCGCCGCCACCTGCCGACCCACCCCCGGCATAACCAACAGTGCCAACGGCAGATGCGTCGAAAATGGCGCCAGAATCTATAAATGTGTTTCCGCCTACAATGATCGAGAGCGGCTTGTCACCATAGATGCGGATTGTATCGGCACCGACGTGAAGGTCTCCCTCGATGTACATCGTGGCAACGCCATTCACATTGGCAAAATAGTACGGCTGACCATAGAAAAGTCCGCCACTCAGATCCGACCACCACGCAAATTCATTGGGTTCGGTTGTCCCCATGGTTCCTAAAGTGATTCGATCTGCATAGGGGTACAGCCGGATCTCACGTCCAGTCAAAGAATTTGCAACTGGAATATCCTGTGTGTAGGGCCGCAAGATTTCAAAACCATCACTCGTTGCGTTGACCGTCGTCCACAAGAACTCGCTGTCGTTGAATGTCTTGAGTTGGATTGGCCCAATGAACGGTGCGTTGGTGTTGAATACGTAAGTGAAGCCCTCTTGTAGTGCAGTCGCTGCGTCGTCCGAGACCGTCGTTTGCAGTTTGCTAGCCATCAGTGACTGAGCTGTCTCGTCAAGCGGATTTCCCGCAAAGCTTGCCACTTCGAGATTCGGCAAAACGACTCGCACCAACCGCACCGCATCTGCCGCAAGATTGCCTTGAATCAGATCGAAGTCTCGATCAGATAGCGTAATCGTAACGATTCCATCCGCGCTTGGCGTTAAAGTGGTCAGTGACTCCCAAACCGCGTTGCCAAAGGTCTCTCCTTGAGGTGAAGTCTGCTGATTGCGGGCGTGGAATTCAGAGGTCATCTCGGCGAATCGTAGCTGGCCATTGTCTAGCGAGATTTCCACCGCCACAAAACCATCATCGAGTCGCCAAGCTTCACCTGGCAATTCGACACTGACGGACGTGGAGAAACTACTCAAGTTGATGCCCTTGTCGCTGAGAACATCTCGGACAGCGCTGGATAGGACTCCGGAATCGAGTTGATCGACTACGCTCTGATCAAGTTGTGGAAAACTGAATGACAACTCGTAAGTTCCCAAACTATAGCCAACGGTTCCACTTCCACTGACAGTAGGGTCGTAGCCAAAGTTGGAGTAGGCGGAAACGCCTACGAAGAATGTTCCCGCAGTCTCAAACGTGTAAGTCAGTTTAGACAAAAACCCTTCGCCACTCAGATCGTCGAATGCTAGCTGTAGACCCGATGTATCAAACAATCGCAGGATGGTATCCGTTGTCGACATCCCTTGCCCGAGATGCGTTTCCATGACCAGGGTGGTCCCGGCCGCGACTGAGAATTCATACAAATCCACATCCAAGTCTGTGTGTGTTCCATCACCTAACTCAGACTCGAAACGTAACTGATGTCCTTCCAGGTTCAACGCATCAACTCGATGGGCAGTGCCGAGCGTGTCTCCCGCATCGCCTGAGACGGTCGTTGTTTGGGTGGTTACCGTGATCATTGGCTCCACAAAAGTGTCCCCAGCAACTTCGACACGCCACTCCGCCGACGAAGTGCGACTTTCGTGCTCGGGCCAAGTCACCTGCAGTTCATACTGAATCGGCTGGCCGAACGCGCCGACCACTGGCAGATCGCTGAAGCGATACGTTGCCTTGGTCTCTCCGTTGCTCGAAGCAACGATCCGATAGTCAGACTCGAACGCGTTCAGTCGATTCGCACCGGTCCAGGCAGGACCCACTTCCGAGTAGCCCTCGTCGCCGTTGTTGATAATCCATTGCCCGGCCAGAGCATCAATCGATGCCACCGTGTTGTTGGTCAGTTCTAGCCATCGCAAACGATCGGTCGTGGTCAGCGGTGTGATATCGCTGATCTGATTATTGGATAGATCCAGCACCTGTAGAAAGTTCTTGTCGGCAAGTGAAGCAACGCCACTCTCATGTGTTTCCCAGGTTTGTGACGAGCGTTCATTGCCAGACGCAAGGATCGCAATCTGGTCATCTGGAAGATTGGATGCTGGTCCACGATACAGGCGCACTTCGTCAAGCTGACCGTTCAAGAAATCGCCATTCGACCACCCGAACTGAGCGAACTGAAGATTGCTCGGCAGTCCACTTACCGAAATGCTCGACTCGGCAAGAATGCCATCTACATATAAACGCAAACTTCCTGCCGAACTGCTCGTGCGAGTTACCGACAACAGGACATGATGCCAATCGTTGTCACTGAAATTCGTGCCTGACGTCAGCGGATTTCCGAGCGAGCTGATCGACGTTTCACTTGAGAACTTCGCGTGAACCTGTCTATTTTCGAGGTAAACTCGGATCGCCTGAATTCCCGCCGACGGAACAGCGGCCTCAGATGTCAAACTAAACAGACCGCTGCTCGCATCACCTGTTTTGAACCAGAATGACGTCGCCAGGCTTTCATTCGTATTCTTCCACAAGTCATCGCCAATACGCAGTGGCACGGCGACGTGACCATCGACACCATTGAACCAATAGGAACCTCGGTTGCGATTTTCGACTCCGGGTGCCAGTGAGGCGTGCTCAACCGGCAACACACCTCCAAAGATCACTGCCGAGGGAGCACCGTCGGTTGCATTTCGTGAGTAGTCGCCATGGATTGCGTCTAGCGGGTACCATCCAAATGGAGTTTTCGCTCCTGAGTAATTCGACTCCAGGAACACATCCTGGTAGGTCGTGATCTGGTTATCACGTGCACTCAACCAACGCAGTTGGTCAAGATTGTCAGTGAACGACAAGTCGTAATAGGTATTTCCACCATGGCCATTCGCGTTGACGGACGTTGCACCGCTTAGCGAATCGATGCTGACATATTCAAGATTGCTCAATCGGCTGAGCACATGTAGAGGTCCGATATCAGTCGGCGGGTAGGCTTCATTGACATCCGTTTGCAGCGGATTGCCATCTGCATCGATGAAGCGAACGCTGCGCAAACCAAGTTCGCCCTGTTCCTCACGCAGCAAACGAATGCCCGGTTCAACATTGGACAAAGAAGAGATTTGTTGATTAGAAATCCCCAAATACTCAAGGTTAGTCGCGTATTCGAGACCGGACAGTGAATTTAATAGTTGAATTGCCCCGAATCGCTCGAGAGAACCCGGATCCGCATAAAGCTGTACGAGAGAGGTGAGATCTGTGGCGCGAAGCGGACGCAAAAGCCGCAGTTCATCGTTCGCGTCTGGAACAGCAAGCCCGAGTTCCCGAGCAATTGCAAGTTCCAATGCCGGATCCATTGGCGGCAATGATGCTTGTTGCAACGAGTCCGCAATATCAAAGTCGTCAGGTGTAGCCACCAGGTAGCCAAGATCAACCGTTTCGGCCGTGAACGACTCAGCACCGCCGTAGTTCAGATCCCGAATCTCGAGTTCTTCGGCCACGAAGTGGTCGGCATTCGCTTCGCCGAAGAGACGATCGTAGTAGGATCCACCTTTGAGGAAGTCATTTGCACCGCTACCGCGAAGTTCATCTCGATCGGACCGAGCATCCGCTTCACCAACCTTCGGTGCCTCAACCTCAATCGAGATATTGAAATCACCGCGTTGGTCGGGATCGGCAGGATCATAGTTTTCGTCAAAGAGTCGGTGGCCTTCGTCGTTCGAAGTCGGTGCTGCGGCGAAAGGATCGTAAACTCGCAAGTAATATTGCCCGCCAGGGACGGACCGCAGATCAATGATGGACGAGGCGGCAAATCCGCCTGCAATCCGACGTCCTTCGGAGTCGAAGAGATCAGCAACCATACCGACCCGACGATTTGTCTGAAGATCAAGTTGCAGCGAGGCGGTGTCGATTGTCAATGACTCGTAAATGTCCGACGTAACACGTAGCTTCAGTCGCGTCTTACCTGCAGCCAAAGCATCAGTAATCTCTTGCGTCAAATCAATCTGCAGTGTGTCTGCAGCGACCGGGAGCTGGTTTAACGCACCAGGCATTGGACGGAACCGATCGGATGACGCCAGCACATCATCTGGTGATAGACCGCCAAAACTCTCTGCATCCAACACATCGACTTGGATGTAGCCAGTTCCCACTGAGTTGTTAGTAAACGAGAGAGAGGCGGCACCGATGGAATCCACCGCGGTTTCAACCAAGTCAAATAGTTTTGAAAGGTCGACATCAATGACTAACGCATCAGCGGCCGGATATTCGGCCCATTCCAAAGGAATTACGTTTTGCAGCGGATCAATGTTAAACTCGAAATTCTGTTCCAATGCGGCTGCATTCGGGTTAGACGAGTAGAAGCTCTCGCCTGCCGGGCGACTGATCGGACGGTTAGTGCCAGTGTCGGTTTGGATTTTGATGTAATCACCGATTTGACCATCACCTTGGAAGGTGAACGTGTACCAACGCTCGGTGCCTGGCAAGTCAAAGGTCGTTCCAGCAATGGAATAGCGGCCTGGATTTGGATTGCCGGGCTCGTCATCAGCGAAGAAGACAAGATCACCACCGAGAACACCGGAGCGAATTCCGTTGATCCGCTCGGTCGAGTACGGCAAGGCTGTAACTGAATGAGTGTCAAATACAACCTCGGCCACTAGCGTGTCAGACGACGCGAAATTGAAGTTAATCCACTGAACGCCATCGCTGTACTGCCAGGATCCTGCTGAAAATCGAACGATCAAGAAGTGGTCGCTGCTGTCATTCGAAAGAAGGGATTGACCTTCTAGACTCACAAATCGTGTATGCACACTTTCAGATGTGTACATCACGTATCCTGAACCGCTTGCAGAATTGTGCAGAGACATGCCTGCACGCAAGTTACCCGCTGGCACGGAGTTCGACGAACTGATTAAAGTGTCGTCGGCACCAAAGTATTCGAATGGCTGTCCGTCGGGTCTTTCAACCAAATACAAGCCACCTCGCGGAATCTCACGATTCGCAAGCGTCGTTTCGATGCGTCCGGCAGGCAGCACTGCTGGGCGTCTGCTTCCGTAGACGACATAGACGCGTCCGGCACCAACATCCGCATACAAATCAGTCGAGTTCAACGGATCATCGTAAACTCCTGTCGTGATGTTTGCGCCGGGAGCACCAATGACGAGATCAGAAATTCCATCCGCATTCAGATCGAGGAACGGCGTTGGAGAAAGCACTCCGAAACCATCTGCCCCTTCCGCTAGATTTGTATTTGCGGCAACCGGATTGACTTCACCTTGGAAACTACCATTATCCGATGAACTGATCGTTAATTCGTACGGCGTCCCAAGTCGGCTCGTCGCAAAGCTATAGTAGACGTGGGGCCGGTTGCTGTTGTTGGTCGAAACGGTCACCACCAAGTCTGTTCGGCTATCTCCATCGAAATCTCCCAGAGTTACGAACTGGTCAGGAATTCGATGTTTACCAGAGGTGACTTTGGAAAGAATTCCAAGGACGCTATTGACGTCTCGGTAGTCTTTTGAATTATCGACAGCCTGAAGTGGGTTTATGAAACCTGTCGTATTCAGGTAGTTGTGGTCCGTTTTGTATTTTGGAGTCCCACCAATCACAAACACCGAACCACGAGCGTTTTCTTGATCTCCAATATTACTTGAGTTGCCGTCGGCGTCTTCGTAGTTTCGGGTAAATCCAAAATCGCTGGCTCCGTCAAAGTTGGTGTCGCCACTTACAAAGACGTCGGCTCCTAAAGCCCGACCTTGCCATACGTAGTGAGATAGGGACACGTCATAGTTTCCACCTGAATTAGCTAGCAGCGGAACCGGCGTTTGCGAGGTCGCCAAAGAACGACCGCCTAATGCCAAATAGACTCGCCCAAAAGCCTCGTCGACATTCGTACCAGGAATCGGATCGGAAGAATCGATGTAGACTACGTAAGTGCTGTCCCCAAAGACCAAGTCTTCGAAACCATCTTGATTGACGTCACCAACAGCAGATACTCGCAAGTTGCTGTTAGAAGTGCTAGCTGTCCAGGTCACTGGAGGATCTTGCTGAGCTGCTGCAGTTGAAACAAGCAACTGCCTATCGGTGGTATCGGTTTTGATGTGAATTGAAGCATGGGAAGCTTTGAATGCGATGACTGAGGTATTCAGCGTTGCACCGGAAAAGATGTATCCCGCAGTTCGTTCTGCATTGACGTCGGTCGCATGGGCGATCGGCGTCCCGACAATGACGAGTTCATCATGCCCCTCCCCGTTCGTGCCGTCCCAGTCCAGAGCAACTACGCTCAGGCTATCGAGATTGGTCTCAAGACCAGTTAATGGCAAAGTGATAGTTTTGGCGACGCTAGCAATCTGCCGCGAACTTGATGTTGCGCCCGCGACAATTCTTAAAACTAAATTGCCAGATTCAATTGTCGCAAATACCAAATCGCTAGTGTCATCATTCCCGATCAAGTTTCCTGACGCGACGAAACGTCCGAGCGATGCATCTAGTAGTTGATCAGCCCTGCCTCCAACGCGAAGGGATGCGACATCATTCTCCATCGCTTGGTTATTGGTATATTCCCGTTCGAAAAACCAGTCTTCTGTTCGGAACGTAGCAAAAGCACGGCCTGCCTGTGTCACCTTGGGTGTTGTTGTGATTCGAGAGAGAGCGGAAGACTGCACGGGGCCAAAGAGCACAAAACTTTGGCCGGATGCGCCGTAAGCAAGAAAGTCTTCAAAGCCATCGCCGTTAAAATCGCCAACACTCACAATCGACTGTAGACTTTGTTGTCCACCACTGGCTGAATTGATTCCTTCCAGAGCGAACGAGAAAGGAAGTGTTTGCGGTACATCTGCTTCACTTGGGAACGAAACTCCAGCATTCCCATCGACAGGTAAAATCGCTACTTCGTTCCGAACACTTCTTACTTCATTAAAAGCCTTGTCGATCGGGTTGTACGTATTCACTGCAAGCGGTGTGTCAGGTGGAATCACACCTGAATCTGGAGTGAACAGAAGTGCCTCTTGGATGCTGAGATCGCCCTGGAGGATCGTATCCTCAAATTCAAAACGGCCTCCATACAGGTAGTTCTGATAGGTTAGACCTCCGCCCTCGTTGGAATTCGCCGCTTGAATGAAGTCATCCCCAAGTCCTCCCGCAAGAAAGTCGCCTTGGTCATCCGTTCCGAGCAGATTGCCTCCAACAATGGTTTCGTCCCCAGCACCTCCGATGATCAAATCGGTATCTTCTCCGCCGACGAGCATTAGTTGCCGAAAAGCTGTCGCACCAGCCGCTAGGTCACCGCCACTTATGCCCCAAGACTCTCCTCCAAGCAAGTATCCCGGATCGGCATGGATAATGTCGGTTCCAGCGCCGGCATCAACAACCGTCCGGTCAATATTGATCGCACGGAAGAAGGAGTAAAGTTGTTGATACTGTCCGTCAATTGAGACGAAATTTCCCGTATCTGTGTCAAAAACCAACGTCGATATTTCGTGTCTGCCCAGGAAGCGATCGAACCCGAGCGTGACGAAATCACCGCCGCTTCCTCCGACGTAGAAGACTTGATCAAAGTAGCCATCGCCAGTCTCTCCACCAACGAAGAGGTCGCTGTTGCCCAGGTCTTTGCGAACGCCATTGTCAAGCGTCAAGTTGTCGGGCAGCACGATGAAGTAGTCGTTTCCTTCGCCACCGAAGATCAAGTCTTCCGCTTGATCGTCGTAACCGCCGGACAATCGATCATCGCCCTTGCCACCGAAAATCCAGTCTTCTCCGCTGCCGCCAAGTAATGCGTCGTCGCCGTCACCTCCCAAAATCACATCGCGGCGAATCGTTTGGGGTGCCGACAACAATCGCGAATTGGATTGGCGTGCGTCAACGACGGACTTGTCACGCTGTACCCTTAATCCTGTCGCCGAGTAAATCTCGTAATTAGAATTAGCGGCGGCCAACGCTTCAAAGACAATCAGAGCTGGATTCGCCTGTAAGTTGGAAGCCCCTTCGTCAAATCGGCGAACTACATCGACACGAATCCGATAAGTTCCAGGCTCAACCCCCGCCAGGTCAATCGATGTCTGTGGATCAGCGTCGCTGGATTCGTTCTCCTGGAGCACGCGCCCGTCTGCGGCAAGAAGTTGCATTCGAAGCAAATTCTCCGGTGATGCAAATTGCCCGGTCGCATCAAGATTACGGAGGCCAATTGCTTCGCCAAGCGTGCCCCTCTCTGACAATGTGAAGGTGTAAAAGTTTGCGGCCGCATCGACCAAATCGCCAGTCTCGGGCGCAGTGTTAGCCGGAGGGGTAATCGTATGAACTTCCGAGGCAAATTGCTCGAGTGATGGTAATGCGTAGGGATCAGAGACCGATCCAACGCCAGCAAGTTGCTGCTCAATGTCAAACGAAAGTGTGTATCGTGCCGGTCCATCTGCGCTGACTCGCAGCAAATAGTCTCCTGCCGTGAGCCCAGCCACCGTCGAAAAACTAATCGTGGCGGGTGGATTATTGGCTTGGGTCGAAGCGGATGCCAACTCCGTCAATGAATCCTTTTCAACCAGATGCAATGTTACAATTCGGTTGGGCATGTCTTCGCCGACTGAAATTGAAACCGTTCCGGCTGGACTAGCCAATGGAATTTCAAACCAGTCGCCCTCGTTGGTTGCTCCCGTCATGACGGGCAACGTCAAATTCTCAATTCGATCCAGCGACGAAGGTGAGTCTAATCGGTGCGGCGATGACGGAATCGTGTTCGCGGAAGCGATCTCGTAGGTGTCCGGAGTGCCAACGCTTTGGTAGGCAATCGAGTAGCCTCCGGTCACGCCATCTTGATCAAGAACACGAACATAATACGTGGTGTTTGCTGACAAACCCTGCAGATCAATATAGGCACCACTTCCGTTCTGGTAGGCCGTCGCGGTTTGTAGCAGATGATCGACTGCATTGGTCTCGATTGGACCATTGGCTGGGTCACCCACGTAGTTCATCTTCAGAACTTCAGTCGGCGTGATTGTTAGTGGGAGTGGCTCCGTTGGATCGGCCGCGTAAACCAAGTTGTAAGTTCGACCATTGACAAGGATACGGTCATCCGCTGTTTTGGACTCAGCAGACCCGAAGTCCATATCTCCGCCCAGAATTGTTACTGAGAACGGCACGTTTCCTACACCGGAATAGTCTCCGAGCGGATTCCAAGCAGGTTCAATTCCTGTGAAGAGCTGGATTTGAAGATTCTGTTCTTTCCGGTCTGACTGTGGACTGCCGTCCGCGGCGTTGTCGAGGGTTTCGCGTCCGACACCTTCTGAAAATCGAAGGATATCCCCGACGTTTGCAACACTGCTCAAACTGAAGGAGAACCAATCGACCTCGGAATTCTCGTGCTCGTAGACGTCCTTAGCACTGTCGATGGTCAGACCTTCCACGTCAATATCCGTGGTAAGATTTCGTAGCGGATAGGCTCCTGCCGGCGTGTCGTTCCGGCCTGAAACAGTGTCGGAAATGTCGGGCAAATACGCGAGGCGAGGTTCCATCCGCACCAGATCGTCGCCGGCCCCCGCATCGACCCATACCGACTTTTGGACTGTTTCGCCCACGATGACCGTGTCATCTCCGGCGAGCGTGTCGACCAGTATCGCAAGAAAATCACCTTCGGGTGGAAGTACAGTCGCAGCAAAGTCCGTCTCTTGAAGAGTGCCCAAACCAGCCTCTCGGCGCTGTTCCGGGGTCTGGCGATGAAGTCGACCAGTCCCTGGATCCCAGCGGTATCCGACATTCTCCAGTTCAAAGAATGATTCGGTACTTGATTGTCCGTCGCCGGAAGCATCAAAGGGTGATGTTCCCTCAAATTGGTACAGAACATTGAACGTCCCAGCTTGCTTCACACTGATTTGGTGACGGTTGTAGACTGGACTTGTAGGGTCCGTGACATAGTCGATGCGGACAGTGTCAGCCACATTGCTCAGGCCGGACTTGGCACCGACGTACCAAACGGCGTCCGTCTGCTTAGCGTATTCCTTCCAGGCGTCGTCTTGCTCCCACGGCATCTGGCCTTCACCGAAGCGTTCGCCGCGATATGTGTAGAGCTCGTCACCCAACGCCCCACCACCACCGTTGCCATACAGGAAATCAAGTCCGGTACCACCGTAAAGCTGTTCGGAGTTGGCCGAACTGTTGCCAAGCATGCGATTCAATCCGGTGTCTTCTCGATCTCCCGCCAACAGATCGGATTCTGGCAATCCAAAGCTGTTTGTAAACACTCCAAAAGTGTCGGTCGAAAGAACGGCTTTGGGTACGACGTCATTTCTCATCAGCGCATTGCGAAGAATATCAGGATTGACGGCATAATTTCCGCTGAATGCATAATCGAGCGTCGGATTGAATGACCACGCCGACAGGATGTTATCGCCAGAACCGCCGATCAAATCATCGAAACCTTCGCCCGCGTAGAGTTCATCGGAATCGAAGGACGCGTTTCCGTTGAAATAGTCCCCCCACAACCGATCGTTACCAGCGAAGCCGTAGATGCGATCGCTTCCAGGTCCTCCATCGAGTCGATCGTTGCCGGGAGAACCCAAGAGAATGTCGTTTCCTGGACCACCGCCAACCATCGCAGCATAAGAGACACCGGCAGCAGAACCATCGTTTGCAGTGCCGTCTGCGAGCGTTGTCGTGATGCCTCGCACATCAATCACATCATCACCCATCAAACCTGCAATCTGAATTTGCTCGACGCTAGGATTAATCTCAGCGTTGATCGGATTCGGATTGCTAACCGCTGGGATGATCGCGCCGGAGAAATAGTCACGGTGAACTAATTGCCCGGTGACCGGATCACGCCCCGAAGCCGCTTCGAAGGTGATGTTCAAACCAGTGCCAACACTTCCCGACAGAAAAATATTGTCGTGGAAAAGTGGGTTCCCGTAGGCGTCCTGCAAGGTGTCGCCTTGCAACAAAACGATGTCAGCCCACTGATCGGCTGTCCCGGCGTCATCCACAAAATCGACTAGTGTTGAGCCCGTCGCCTCATGCCCGAATAGCTTGTCATTACCTGTGACTGAATAGGTGTTCGGTACATCAAGAGTAAGAATGTCGATACCAGGTCCGCCGATCAAGGCATCGTTGCCATCAAGGCCTTCCAGCCAGTCACCATCTTGTTGTCCGCGAAGAATATCGTTACCGCCGCCGCCGAATAGCTGGTCTTGCCCAAATCCTCCGAGCAGGATGTCGTCGCCACCAGTGATTGCTGCTCGCACGTTGCGAGCGTAGAGCGGACCATCGAGGTAGTCGCCGTGCAGGAAGTCTGCCCCGCCTTGACCATCAAGGAGATCTTTACGCAAGTTGCCGTAAAGAAGGTCTTCGCCGCTGCCACCGACCAGGTGATCGCCAATCTTCCCAGCTTCGATCGGTGCGTCGTAGCCGGCAAACGCATACAGCGTATCGTCGCCAGCTCCTCCGAAAAGTATTTGCCCGAGTTGGCTATCATTTGCTGCCCCCGTGTCGCCAAAGATAAGGTCGTCGCCTTCCTCACCAAACAACAAGTCAAGACCATCACCGCCACGCAAGACGTCATTGTTCAAGCCACCGCGTATAACGTCGTCGCCGCCGTCGCCAATGGATTCGCCAAGTCCGCCGAGCAACCGGTCGTTTGCGGCTCCACCGTCGATGTAGTCGCTCGCGGCACCACCATCAATGAAGTCCGCGTCACCGCCGCCGAACAACCAGTCGGTGTCATCACCGCCGGTAATGGTGTCGATGCCATCGCCGTCGTTCGCATTTGGGCTGCTCGCATTGATTCCCGCAAAGGACGGGAACATCGGCAACCCATTTCCGCCGGGAAGCGTTGGGATGATTGGAGTTGGGTCCGCGTAGATGCGGCCGTTCTGTGCGGCCACTGCTTTTGCTGCGAGGAAATCAGGATGAATTGCAAACGACGCCGACCCACCGATGAAGTTGCTTTCTAACCAACCGAAGTTGCTTGGGTCTTCAATATCAATCCAAAGCGGAATATTGGTGGTTGTGAAAGTGCCCATGCCGAAACCAGCTTGAACCGTATCAGGCAGCCCACCCCAGATGACGTCTCTTCCCTTGTCACCGGACAGATTGTCGTCACCATAGTCACCAACGATAAGGTCGTCACCTTCTCCGCCACTGACACGGTCATCGCCGCTACCGGCAAGGATAATATCGTCACCGGCTTCGCCGAAGATTTGGTCTTCACCAGCGCCAGTTTGTACGAAGTCGCGTGCTCCACCGGAGCGAATCGTATTGTTGCCGCCGCTGGTGATGATAATATCCTGGTCATCGCCCGTCGTAATTCGGTCGTTGCCATCGAGCGTCGTGATGGTAGACGGGCCGCTGCCGGCTTCGATGACATTATTGCCAGCACCTGCTATGATCGTCTTATCTCCGTCGCCGACGGTGATGTGGTCGGTATCCACACCGGACGTCACCATCGTATTTCCATTACCCAAGACGATGATGTTCTCGCCGTCACCTGCCGTGACTTCCTTGACTCCGTCACCCAGGGCAATTCGGTCGTTACCACTGCCGACGGTGACCGTCGACGTGCCGCTGGCTACCGTGCCAACGCTGATCACGTTATCACCTTCACCGGCATGAATCGTCTTTTGACCATCCCCAGAGACGATGGTGTCACTGCCTCCGAGAGTGGTGATTTGCTCGACGCCGACACCCGTCGTCACTCGATTGTCGCCGCTTCCAGCGTGAATGATTTGTGGGTTCGCGACGGAGCCCCCGCCGCCCGCATTGATGACGTCGACGCCCGTACCCGTGGTGATGTTGTCGAAGCCTGACCCGGTAAAGATCGTGTTGTTGCCATCACCTGCGGTGATTGTGTTGTTACCACCGCTGATCGTGATTGTGTCGTCGCCGTCCTCAGCAAAGACTTCATCGTTGCCCGCACCGCTCGTCGCAATATTATTTCCTGCACCGAGGAAAATACGGTTCGTCCCTCCCAGAGCGTAGACTTTGTCGGAACCTGAACCGGCGTAGATTAGGTCACCAAAGTACGGCTCATTGTCGCGAGTTCCTCCGGCGCCAACATCGCCATAGATGATGTCAGCGTTTGCCTCATTCTCATCCCCTGGATCAGAGTTTTCGAGATCGCCGTAAATGACGTTCTCATCAGAAGAAGATCCGCCGCCGCTGGCGTTCGTTCCAGCATAAATTGTGTCCCGACCGAGATTACCGATGATGTAGTCACTGCCCTCATCACCACGAATGACATCGTCTCCGATACCGCCGTCGGCCCAGTCAACGCCGGTACCAAGCGAGTTGTCGTCGGCGCCAGCGTGGGTCCAAACAAAGTCGTTGCCGCTGCCTGCGTCGACTCGGTCATTGCCACCGCCGCCGAAGATGTAGTCACTGCCACGGCCGCCCAACAGAACATCATTGCCGTTGCCGCTGAGTTTCGACTCAGAGATGGCGATACCGTACACAGGAGCAATCGAGATGCTATCGCCGATCAGCAGGTCGTCACCGCGGTCGCCATCGAGCCGGTCGGCTCCCGCTCCTCCAATCAGGATATCGTCTCCGAATCCACCTAAGATTTCGTCGTCACCGCCATTACCTCGAATGATGTCGTCGTCTCGTCCGGCGTCGATAAAATCACCATCCGTTCCGCCGTCGATCTCATCTGCACCGGAACCACCTTCGATTCGGTTGGCGCCCGAATCACCATAAATGCGATCATTACCGCCGCGTGCCTTGATCAGGTCACGGCCGGCACCGGCATAGATGGTGTCAGCTCCGTCGGAACCCGTGATATCGTCATCACCTTCGTCGCCACGAACGATTGCGGGCCCGGACCCCAGTGTGATGATGTCATTCCCTTTACCTCCTGTGACTTCCACAGTGACGTCGCCCAAGGTGAGGACGTCATTTCCGTCACCACCGTGTGCAGTCACTGGAAACGAAATGCCCGACTGCACGGTAAACCGGTCGTTACCACCTTGGCCCTCAAACAGAATCGAAGTGACGGCGGTGTAAGGACTGCCTCCCGTGGGTTCGTCCCGTCCATTCACGCTGACGAATACTTCACCTGGTGCAGAACCAGGTCGGACCACAATTTGATCAGCCTCATTGGTTGTATTGAATTTAAGAACACCGTTATCGACGTAAGAAATGTCATTCGGTGCTGAATCAGGTCGAGGTAACGAGAAGTCGAGCAGAACAACCTTGGCAAGTTCGTATTCGTCACCAGCAATCTTGACCCATTTCCCGAACGCCCGGAAACCGATTTCGTAGTAGGCGAAGAGGAACGCAGATGCTTCGCCAGTGACATCAAACACATGGATGGGACCAAGGTTGAAGTTGTCGATGATTTCATCGACGCGCACCTTGCCGTCATTGTTGTTGTCATGGAGATCGAAAAAGACATCGATTCCGATCCCACCACCGACGCCAATTCGGGCGACAGCAACGTTGACTTCCGCAGCAGCCTTGAGAGCCGCCGAAAGTGTAATCTCGGGAACGTCTGCTCCTGTACCGTCGACCGAGGCGGTGTCACTGATGAAGAATCCGTTGAAGATCTGCTCGGGGAATTGATAGTCGTTTTCGGCAAACTGCCTCATGCCATAGGTGTCAAATCCAAACGCAAAGTCGAATTCGGCACCTACACTTCCGGTGATTCGTGCTCCGATCGGTCCCCAAACGGGAAAGAACTGACTGTATTCAAACTGGGCCACCAACGCCGGCATGTCATAGCCAAACAGCGTCACGTCCTGGCCGAGCAGTAACCCGAAAGCTGACGAAGGATTCTCAAGGATTGGAAATTTGAACCCGCCGCCGCCGGAGAATCCAACGGAGCTATTAAAGGCAGCGGCTTGTGCCGGTTGTGGAGACGCATCGATCTGACTGCGGATCGTTTCAAACGTTTCCACCGCATTAGCCGCGGCAGTTAGATTTCCACGTCCCCGTGATGATCCAGCAAGCGCACCATCGACGGTGAATCCACCAAGGTTGATCCAGTTGTCGCCGCTAATGCCGCTCAGTTGTTCGGCCAGATCGGCAATGTCATCTACTGCGTAAATAAAGTCGTTGTAATCGCCGTAGCCGAAGAAGTCTGCGAGATCGAGCAGCGTCACAGGTCCGCCGAGATCACTGATCACCGGGATTGGTTCTGTCAAAACATCCAAGACAGGTTTGACTGGTTCCAGCGTGTTGTTCACTTTCTCGACGATAGGACCAAGGAAGTCACTCAGGAACGAACCAAGGTTCATTTGAACGTCGGAAAATTCAACAGTTGGTGCCGTAGACAAATCGCTGAACGTGTTGACTGTCCAATCCAAATTGAACCCAGTTCGCATTTGTGGCAATGCGGCGTTACCGTTAATACTGGCAGTCAATTGCCAATCGATGATTGCAACCTTGTTATTGTCAACTCCGCCCTCAAGAACATTACCCGTAAACGAGGTAGACAACGGAACTGAGAAAATTTCACTGAGTTTGATTCGACCATCATTTCCTGGATCGAGATCAATATCAAATTCAGCGCCAACTTCTGTACGATTATTGACAACAGCGAGCTCGAGGAAACCGAGCTGGGCACCCAAATTACCGCCAGAGACATTCGCCATAAAATCGATGTGTAAATCATCGGTCTTCGACGGATCAAGTAACAAGTACACGCCAGTATTCTTGTCGATCCCAACTCCGACATCAATTAGCCAATTGGCTACCAGACCAACAACCGGATCTTCGGTGAGCTCGAGCCCTAGCCCGGGTAGATTCAGATCGAATTCAAGGTCATTGATTTGGCCAATTGGAATGGATCCACCTAGAGAGACAGCGAACTCTACATGATTGGCTCCTTGATTGACGACAACATCGTCAACGGTGACCCCTGCTGAACCATCTTTCTCTAGCAGAACGCCCAGAGCACCGGGTTCGCTTGTACTGCTTAGCCCCGTAAAGACGGTGAACAATTGCGATTGGAGATAAGCAATCGCCGCGGGGCCGACCAAACCCGTCGCGCTGATCCCCGATACGCCATCACGCAAATCTTTAATGAAGCGGGTAAGGTCCCCCAACTGGCTTCCAATAATCGGCAACTGGATGTCGTCGAGCTTATCGATCAACTTGCTTTCCAACAGTCCAAGTAACCCGTCCCAGCCATCTAGAAATGCCCCCAGATCTTCAGCCGGATTAAACGCACTCAGTGCAGAGCTGAAGTCCGGCAGGGAAACGGTGAAGTTAGCTGGATCCAGAAGATCGGGGACCGTAAAGGCGATGCTGCCAATGTTCGTTCCGCTGATTTCGACAGGCAACTGAACGTCGGCTCCCCCAACGAACGTGTAGTTAAGTGCATCGGACGTCAGATCATCCAGGTACCGTCGACCGTCGCCGTCAGGGTCTTTGACCGTGGCAGAAAATGCAGCAGGATTGCTGAGTGGGCCGGCACCATCGGCATCAAGAACAGCGGTCCCATTCACTATTCGAGCACCGAGTGGACCGATTGCCGCAGTCATGTTGATCGGGGTCGGCGTGCTAACCTGCGCTGTTACTTGTAGACTTGTCCCGCGATCGGCCAGGCCTCCCGCTAAGTTTGGATTAGTGTAGAGGAACGGACGAAGATCCTCGGGGTCGGCAAGATCAATACCCAGTGCTAGCGTAAAATCGTATCCGGCATTTGCTGTTAGACCTGCTTTTCCACTTATGTCAACGAGGTCAACGAGGTCACCGAGAGTCTCGTCCAGACTAAAATTGAATCCAAGCTTTTGAGAGACACCATCACTGAGATTGAAGACGAGTTTGATCGCGTCGCCGCTGATGGCGTTCGGATCAAATTTCAACGCTAATGCCGAATCTGGAATGGACAATTCTTGCTCAAGAAGTTGTTCCAGTTGCTGTAGCGTTGCTTGCGGTTTGGTTTGCAGACGGTCAATCGCCGCATCCAATTTGTCAGCAAAATCAAGCATGTCGCTAATGCTGACCTGAGTCCCTGGGATGGGCTGGCTCATTGCCGGCAAATCGCGGAACGATTTCAACAAGTCCACAATTCGTCGCAGTCCATCCAGTAAATTGGGCTGATAGATTTCGACTCCCTCGATAACACCATCTACCGCCGACACTCCGGCGAGGCCGAGTTGGCTGAAAATGCCAGATCCATTCAGGCTGCTTAGCGTAAATGTGCCGCCACCGGTGTTGTCGGTCAGAACTAATCCACGCCCGTCGGTGCTGAAGTTCAGCGTGACCTTACCGCCCGTTTGAAGTCGAATCGCATCTGCAAGATTACCGAATGTCAGGACTGGTTCAGGATCGACGCTAACGATCGACGGATCAATGACATCGAGTCGGATGTCATAAGTCGTGCCATCGACCTGAATCCGAATGTCGAATTGACCTGCGATGACGTCCAAAGCTTCATCAATTGCACGTTCGATACTGAGATCACGAGACAGACCGAAGCCCGAAAGGTTTTTGAAGCCCTCAAAAGCGTCCAAGCCTCGGAGGTAAACGGATGGCTCAGTTCCATTGTGGATATCCGCCCATGAGACGATGATGGCGGCGTTGTTGGGTAGGGCTAACCCGGCGATTGGTGAGGTTAAAACGAGCGGTAGCTCCAAATTCAGGTCGCACTCAAGCACTGGTGTGCCGATCAAGTCCAAGATCGGGTTATCAACCATCTCAGACAGGAAGATTCGACCGTCCGAATTCGGATCATTGAGCGTTAACGCAAGTGATGCATTGGCTTCACCACTGCCATTTGCAATATCGACCTCGACAATGCCGAAGTTTGCCAGTGCATCGATGTCATCCGCAATCGCGTTAACTTGCAGCGTTGCGATGAAGTCCTCGACGTAAAACCTTTCGTCGAATGCAGGACCACCAAGAGGACGTCCTTCGATGATGCCGTCATCCTCGTCGTCTTCCTCAGCCAATCCGAGAATGATCGCAGCAAACGAACCATTAGCGGCGTTGATGGAAAACCGATCGTTGAGTGCGTCTTCATCGTCGACTGCTGGGCTGTAACTCGAATCGATGACCTTGAGTCCACGTCCATCATCAGTGAAGTCAACCGATAGGTTCGATGAGGCAGCTTCGATTCGATTGATCACGTCGCCGATTGTCGTGACGCCTTCAAGATCAACCGTAATCGTGTTGCCAATCCGCGGAGCGATGCTTAGGTGGTGCCCATAGGCGTCGCCAGCCGTGAATCCAAGACGGCGAAGACCGTAGTAGTCGCCGCTGGAGTTTGAACCTTGCAACTTTACACTGGTGATGGCGGTGCCGGGCAGGATCAACTTCAGCGTGTCCGAAACGACAACAAAAGAAAGCTCAGTTTCTAATCCGGTTCCGGCGAGAGCGGATGCAACTGCGGCGTTCAGATCAGAGGCCAAATGTGACAGCGAGCTGTTGCCTTGGGTGGCCGAAGACGCGATCGACACCGGGTAAGTAGTCCCGTCGACGTTGAGATCGAAGCGAATATCTTTGGAAAACGACGTGTTGGCTGTGGAAGAAAGGGTGGATTTGATGCCGTCTTCTATTCCCATACCCCAGGACTCGAGCGAGTTAAGGGGCGTGCTTTCGGTCACCTGGAATGTCGAACCAAGATCGTCCAGAAAAAACCCAAGTGTAAAATTCGCGGTTGCCTGCCCCCAAAGCTCGATAATGCTGTCCGTGCGAATATCGACTAAGCCGCCGATCTCGCTGCCGAAATCGAGCTGTGACTGGCCCAGCAAACTTTCCGCACTAATACTGAGGTCGATGGAAACCGTGCCAGAGACTCGGTCATAGATCAGGTTCGCGGCGGTACCCAATGCTTCCTGGATGATTTGCTCAAAGTCCTGAAGCGTTTCCATTCGCAACTGGTCGACTGCCTGTCCATCAATGAACCCGAGTCGCTGCAAGCCTGGTTCGGATTGCCCTTCGACTTGACTGACGCGAATCCCGGTGATGCCAGGTAGCGTCGAACGAAGCGCCAATTTGCCATCGACGACCAAGGCGACGATTGAACCCGCGTAATCGGTTTCATCAAGCTCTTCTGCGATTGCAGCGGACAGGTCTGCCGCTAGGTCGTTGATCGTCGAGTTGTCACCGGTGGCCGTAGGATCGAGTTCAACATCAACGGTAACAGAATCGCTGACCGTTAACTGGAATTTGGTCACGTCCGCATAAGCTGATGTTGATTCTGGTGTCGTCTCCGCAACCAGTTCAAGTTGCTGAAAGTCGTCGAAAAGCAATCGCTTCAGTTCACTGCCAAGATCGGCCCATTTGCCGAAACTGCCACCGCCGATTGGAAGCTGATTTTTGAAGGAACCGAAGTTGCCGAGACCGGTCAGCCAGTCCGCAAACTGAAACGCTATATCCGCGATCTGTTGCGGTGAAAGGTTTCGTATCTGATCGAGAACGTTTGGAAGGTCTCCAATGGGAGTGATTTCCGGTTGGTCATTGATTAAATCTAGCTGCAGGCCAAAGTCGCCATCTTGATAGCCGGGCAGGGTGATACCAGCCAAATTGGTTTCGTAGTACAGCACCCCGCTAAGGTCGAGCATGACGTCAACGTTGACATCGGCGGCGGTCAACGTCGGTAAAGCACCAATGCTGACGGGACTGTTGGAAACAAGCCCGGCATCGATATTCGCGTCAATGTCAATCAAGCTGTCGAAACCATCCCCGGGCCCCGAATCGATGATGCTGCCGTAGAGCATCGCCAATTGAGCGTCCAGCTGGATCTGATCGATATCAACCGCAACGTCCGCTGACACTTCGTTTAGCGACAGCGTCATCGAATCTTGAACAGGCAGAATGGAATCCGTGTTCCAAGCAAGTGAGAAATCAATCTTGCCTGAAACATTGGCTGTTGCTGAGAGCTCACCAGAAAGCGAAGCATCCAGTTCGGCTAGAGCTTCGCCAAAGTCAACTTGGAGATTGCTAGAGGTTCCGGCTCCGTCGATCTGTACGTGAATTGCCGCGAGTCCCGACGCCTCTTCGTACTGGCCCTGAGCCGATACGGTCCAAGTCTTGCCGCTGTTGGAGAATTCGAGCCCATCAAGTTGGCTGGCAAGATCAGCGACGGAGAGTGAACTACCCGATCCGGTCAGTGTTGAAACAAGCGAGGCAATCGAGTTTTGACCTGTCAGAACACCAGCTAACCCCAGTTGGTCAATGACAGACGCGAGACCATCCGTAGATAGATCGGCCAAGCCAGGAATTGCAACATCGAAGTCACTTTCCAAAAAGCCTTGCAACCAGTTGAGCAAACTCTCGAATCCATTGCCTACATCTTCCGTGACGACTTCATCATCGATTTCCGACTGTGGCAACTCAGCGACAAACACCGGAGCTGGCGGATTAATTGCCACGTGCAATCCGCCCTCGAAGGCTGGGTCGACAATCGCGATTGGCGACAGTCGCCCAGCATTAATTGCCTCGGCAATGTCAGAATTGCTGGTTCTTACCTCACGAATCGTCACACCGGTAAATGCAGCAATTTCAAGTGCCGCAACCAATCTGGCTGCATCACCTTCTGATCCTGAAAGTGTTCCGTCGCCACTTGCCGGGATTTGAATCGGAAGTCGAAAATCGACTGCCATCCCGGCATCGTGATCAGGGTTGTACTCGTTCGGACCGGGGCCATTCAGGGCACTAATCGCACCGACAGAGACGTTGATACCGATGGGATTAGAACCATTCTTCGCCTCGGTCGCACCTGCTCGAATCGTTTCAACGAGCCAGTCAGTACCAAAGTACCGTGCCGGCGAGTTCGGAGCAAAAGGTCCCAACACAAGTCCGAAATCATCATTGGGCCCGACAGTTAGTTCTTGCCAGCGCGGAGCATTGAGTGCATTGATGTAGTTGTACGCAATTCCCGAAACAGAGTCCCGGTTCTCATGTTCGCCAGCTTCGACAGTTGCCGTGAACAACCCTGCGGCATGACGTGTCTCTGGACCAACCAAACCATCTACGACAGGGAGGTTCCCGGAAACACCTGGGTAGCCGACATAGCGAAGTCGCTGCTGCATCTGGGCTATTTCGAGAACTGTGGCACCACCGCTGACGACTCGCTCCGCATCGTTGATGGTCGCTATACCAGGTAGAACTTGAATTGCGAGAGATTCGGCGCGGTAGAGTGCGAGGCTATCACTTTCCGTTTCGACCAAAACCCACTCGTTGTTGTTTGCGGTGTCAACGATGATCCACTGCCGGATCAGGTCGCCGTTGCCGAGTTCAATCTGCCGTGACTCATAGGCTGCAGATGTAGCAATCTCAGGCACTTCCTCGCCGAGACCGTCATCGACAAGTGCATTGTTGATATCGCTGATCGACGCAGTTGCATTTTCCAAAGCAGCGATAAGTGCACTGGCATCTGGGACTGTAGAGATGGCTTCACCGAAGCAGTACCAAAGTCGCAATTGGCCTCCGTAACTATTGCTTCCTACAATCGATTCGACTGGCGGCGCAAGATAGAACTGACCTGAGACGCCAAAATCTTGGCCCGAATTTGTACCGTCACTAGCCACACGGTCACTGAATAAAACGTGTGCGACTGTTTGGCCACCCACTTGTAGGTGATGGTCGCCGCGTAGCGCGTTTTCGGAAACATTCAGGTCAATACCAAAGGCACCTGGTTCGGTGGATGCCCAACCTACGATTCCAAAGTCTGAAGCACCGGGATGAAGAGCGGCAAGACTGACCGGAATGATATCGCCTGATCGACCACCTACTGCGAGTTGGACGTTGTCGATATTGACAACGCTACTGATCGGTGCATTCGTCGCCGGAATCAATTGGAAGCTGAGTGTCTGCGTCTTTCCTCTTAGTTCGCGTGGGACAACAACTTGTTGCCGCTGAAACGATGTAGACGAAGAATCGAGCCCAATGGAACCTATCGTCTGATCTCCCACCCGAATCACGAGAGTCTCGCCCGCTCCCGCGGTTGGCACACGAAGATCAAACTCAAGGACACCAGCCTGCTGATCAAGGTAAAAGGCGTTGTGCGTTCGACTGATCGCGGAAGCGTCAAGTCTCAGGTAATGATTGTTACCTTCCTTTTCAACACGCCCCGAACCGCCCCCACCGTGGTGCGACCAACCAGGAATCAAATTGTCGGCGGTCAGATAGCCGAGGCTGCCAAACGAATAGAGGTTTCCGTCAGCGTCAAATCTGTCTCCAGCTGCCGAGAAGCCACCGTTCACGACGAGCGATTCAAATCCCCATTCCGGTTCCGGCTTAAGAGCCGCGAACAGAGGCTTGTCTGAGTCGGAAACTTGACCCGGATGCCGAGACGGATCCGTATTCTGATGGTCTTGGGAAGAAACGTAAAAGTTGGTTTGGCTGGGGCGATTCGCGACACCGCCACCCAGACGACTAAAATAGAATCCCTGAGTGGCATAATCAAATGAGCTCGGATTTTCGGGTTCCGGTCCTTCGACGAGCAACATGCGTGCGACCTCACTTGGAGTCACACTTGCTGGGGTAACACTGGCAGTACGATCGAACTTATAACGAAGGTAATAAGCTTTCCCGTTCGCCAAGATCTTCCCATCTTCGGTTGAATAATTCTTTCCATCCGAAGGAATATCGACAAAGAAAGGAACGTTGCGATCACCAACGTAGTCGATCTCGCTGCTCCAACGCGTTTGAATAGTCCGAGTGTAGACTGAACTCCAAACATAGCTGTGGTCTCCAGCCAGATTAAAGGAAGCGTAGGGAGCATCGTCTAGATCTGGTAACTCATCGCCTTCGTTCAAATGGACATTATATGCGCCCGGAATTGCCCTGCCGTCCGGAACGATCGCGTCAGTGAACTGGAAGCCACCATTTGAACTCCGTATTTGGTAGTAGACGTCGGCAAACCCGACATTCTCCCAGATTGTTGCGCCATAGCGTTCAGGCTGGCCTAGCTCGTATAGTTTTTGGTATCCATCCAAATAGAGCTCCGGCTGTCCAAATGTACTTTGCTCAAAGTCGTGCGGATCCAATAGGGTCACGTGGTCTACAGTGACGTCGTACGCTGCGAGGCGCTCAACCGCTTCGCTTGTGACCGCACTACCGAAGCTGTGTGCAATAAAATGGAGGGAAGGAGCGAGCGATGGGATTGTCGGGTTTACAAGACCAAGCCCAGTTAAGAGACTGAAGAGTGCATCACCCGCACCTTCTCCCCAACCACTCGAAGTTTCATTCGATTCAACTGCCCAATCGAATTGGACAATAATCTCAGAAGGACTGCCGTTTAGAATTGACCCGTTATTCTCACCGTCATCATCCCCTGCAAGGTCAATATCAAAACCGGCAATAGTCGCTTCATCTCGGATGTCGTAATCTAACAGCCATGCGTTCTTGCCAATGCTCGAATTCGCATACGAGTCAGCTCGAGAATAGACTGCATGCGATAAACTCGACATGCTGTCCCCGGTGTTGGTCGGCTGAAATCCGTGTGTGACAACAGTCAGCCCTTCAATTGAAGAAAGGTATGGGCGAATCAAATCGGCCATGTCGATAACCGACAGTAACTCCGCTGCCAGCAGGCGTCTCGATTCAAGAGCCTCGAAACTTAATCTGCTTCTGGAGCTATAGATTCTCCTGCGGCGACCAGCTCTTCGACCCATTTGATTTATACCAGCTTGCTAATGATGCCCAAACTTGCCGGCCAGGTGGCCTGGCGCGTTCGTATTTCCTTTTGATGCAACGCAACTTTTTTTCGCTCTTCCGACTCAAGCGTGCGTTGGCTACCTGAAAAAACGGGACACGCGTTTCTCTAAAGAGTTGCTACACGTTTTCTTTGGAGCGTATAGACCACGCCTACCCCGCATTTCAATTCCTCGCGTTGCTCGGCGATATGGCCTTTCAGCGGCTAGAGTAAAATGCAGACTGGTACAAGTTTAAAAACGCCATAAACCTAGTTTTACGCAATCAGTAGCGAACGAAATACGCGATATCGCGTATTTTTGACAATTCTCGGCGACCCCCTCCAGCGAGGTAGTTTCCTGGCTAGACAAAGCCAGGTTTGAGTTCCTCGCGTTAGCTTTTACAAGGTTTCACTTCGACGGATTTGATTTTTTCGGTGCCGATTGCGGATCGGTCGCAGGCGGAAGTTGGCCTGGCTGCATCGTCACTTGAAGTGAAAATCGCCGCTGTGATTGCAAGGAGGTGAACTTCGATATGACTAAGGGAAGCCCATTGCCATTTGGTATCGTCAAGAGTTTTTCCAATGCGTCCGCAATGGGGATGATCTCCAATAGTTCCTGGGTAACTTTCGAATACCCCGCGGCGATGTAGGGGGCGAAGACGGTCGGGTCGTCCCACAAATCGGAGAAAAATTTCGCGAACGCGGTGTTCATCGAGGCGTTGGGCCGGACGATCTTATCCGGCGCGACCGATTTAACGCTCGGGCTCAGGGCGTACATGTTCTCCTGCAACTGCAGTTCGATACTCTTCCGCTGCAAGTCCCGCAGGGGAGGGTGGTTGTCGAAGATATCCTGGTCGACCCGCATCGCGACGGGCAAGGAGCGAAGCTGGAATCCCAGTCCGCTACCGAACCGGGTCGCCAATTGCTGGATCATCGGATCGGCGATGTCGTTACGTCCCCTGAGGTGGTGCCGCATCAGTTTCAGCACGTCGTCCTTCATCGCCGGCTTGGCGATCAGGTCGAACTGTGTTTGGGGGGGACGCCAGGAAGGTGCGAAGGGCAAGCTCACACTGGAACGCGACCAGGTAGGGTAAGAGCGACTGATGCTCCGGTTTATAGAGCAGGACGTGAGCCGGGTGTTCCTTGGTGGCCATCCTGATCACGGCATGCCCGGCAAAGTTGCCGTCGGACTGCAGCACGACCGGCTTGCCACTGATGGCCTGCACGCGATCGAGGAATTCGTCTTGTAGAGCTCGGAGATTCAAAAATAAACCTTTCTGATCGGCGGCGATCACGTTGAATCTCGGTTCTATCGGGACGAGTCTTTGACCGACAGTATCGATTCGTCGTCGCTGGCGGTCAGATGCGGCCTATTAGCGGCGCCGTTTCTTCTGCAGTTCGGCGAAACTAACACGCTGGACGGTGCGCGGCTCGGACTTGCTCAGGATCCCGGGCAACTGCGCCCCTTGCATCGAGGCGGCGACGGCCGCCCCGACGATACAGTCCAAAAAGTGGTTATCGCTCCGCTCGGGGCGCATTTTCCATTCGTCGACCGAGCGGCCACGCCCCTCGGTCCGCACCCGAAATGCGTTTTGAGTTTGCTTGGAAGCAATGCTTCAAGCTTGATAGCATCAATCGATCAATTGATCTTGCGGCTAAACTTGACAGCGACTTTCCATCCCTGAATCAAAAAGCACAGATTGCTACGGTCGATTGCTTATTGCAAAAGCGATTGCCAGCGACGGACAGAATCGCTGTTTTTAAGCTTGGTTTTAATCTTGCACGAGCATCTATTCGTAGAGTCGACTTTAAGCAGTTTGGCGAAATCATTGAGTTGCTTTCTTCAAACGCTGATGGATTTCGCGATCGTAAATCACTCTTGGAATGCGAAGAACTGAAGAAAATAGCGAAGCAAGTTGAAGATAAATATGAAGATTACAAAACAGCAAATCTGAAACTGGAACTAGTGGTCTGCTACAGCTTAATTTTAGGGTAGATTGATCGGAGTTTGATCCGGGCGTCGTCGATCTTCATTTGCCAGTCTACGCCGCGTTGGCGTGAGTTTATATCGTTGGACCAAGCGGTCGTTTCAGCACGGAGTTCTTCTTCGCTACCGATACGACGACCTGAAATACACTGTCGGGTTAGACAACTCAATTCATTCTCCGCGATGTTCAACCAGCTGCCGTGCTTGGGCGTGTGATGAAATTCAATACGACTCACCAACGCTCGGGCTCGCGACGGTTCAAAAGCTTCGTAGAACGCCCCCATCGTATGTGTGTTGAGGTTGTCGCAAACAAGAAGCACTTTGAGGCAATCTGCATAACGTCCTTCCAGTAAGGCACCCATCTCGAGAGCCCAATCGACCTTCGTCTTGAGCTTTCGAATCGATACCTGACGCCAACCGGCCAATGGCTCGGCAAACATAAAAACGTTGGCGACCCCCGCGCGTTTGTATTCGTAATCGACGCGTTTGGGGTGTTCGGCGGTCGCCGCGATCGGCTCTCGCGTTTCTTGGACAAGCTGAACAGGCTGTTCATCCATGCACAGCATAGGCACTTGGGCGTCGTATGGCCTTGAATAGACGTCCAAAACGTCTTCCATGTGAGCGGCGAACTCTGCGTTGGCTACCGGTGGGATGACCCAATACTCCACGTTCCGGTTGGTGTTCATTTTGTTTTTTTAGCGTCCGTCTGACCGTCTGGTAGCTGACTGTCGGTGCGATTTCCAACTCTACCACCTTGCGTGCCAATAATCGCAAGGTCCACTTCCCAAAGCCCTTGGGTGGGTCGCCCAATCGCATCGCGATGATTTTAGCCTCTTGCTCGCCATCAAGTAACTTCGCGGTAGGCGGCGACTGACGAGGCTTCCGGTCCAACGTCTCCTCGAAGCCGCATTCGACAAACCGTTTGCGAACGTTTTCGACGGTCTTGGTGCTACACCCCAGAGCTTCGCCGATTTTTGCGTCGGACCACCCGCAGTCGGCTTTGAGCAAAATGCTGGCACGCCTGACCTTTTGACCTGTCCCTTTGAGCTTCTTGACGACCTCCTGACAAAGCTGACGTTCCCGTTCGGACAGATCAACGATAAATTTTTTGACACTCACGACGACCTCCTTGGCGACTGAACGAGAACCTGACTCGTTCAAAATCGCAGGAAATCAAAATCGAGGGAACCCTGATTTTTAGCTGTCCCAGACCACTAGGAATGGTTGATCCAGAGGTCAACGAATCGGTTGGGCTGTTTCGATGCCTTTGGCTTGGGGATTGGCTCACAGGTCTGCCTTTATTGAAAAAAGCAAAGACCGAAAGCATTGTCGTTGTTGCTGATCAGGAAGTAGCCGGTGGTATGGCTTCAGAACTTGCAGCTAAATGGTGGACTTTGTCAGAGGATTTACCCCTTATTTATCGTGATCGTGCAATAGAACGTTCCGTATACCATTACAAGCAGGCCTTGCCATTGCTGAAGGGAAAGGGGATCGGGGGTGGAGGGATCGCGGTGATCGGGCTTGGTTGGGAATTTTGTGTGGGGGGTGGTTTTGGGGTAGGATGGTAGGGCGGGCTTTTGTGGGTGTGTGTGATGGTGGGTGTGTGTGATGGGGAGCGGGATGATGAGTGGTGGGATGATTGAAGGTGGTAAGGGGCGTGGTGGTAAGGCGGGTGGGGTTGTGGCGGGGT